>Ga0326513_10000777_pt1 | contig 27048 bp, 20 predicted proteins | sample 2_2465_0518_D_FD_203654 | JGI IMG/M metagenome (GOLD analysis project Ga0326513, IMG submission 203654) | Bovine rumen microbial communities from UC Davis, California, United States - 2_2465_0518 | ecosystem: Host-associated > Mammals > Digestive system > Stomach > Rumen | place: USA... | reverse complement strand
CGTGAAGGCATCAGAAGTTGGAGTGATGAATGCAGCCACGATAAGGATAAATACAACGGCATGACGGCGGTAACTGTGCATGAGTTCGCGGTTTAGTAATCCTAATTTTCCAAGGAACCATGATACAACTGGCAACTCGAACACCACTCCAAGCATAAGCGATAGTATCATGAATGTGTCTATGTAAGATGACAGGGATATCATATTCTCCACATCTGCCGATACCTGATAGTTGCCAAGGAAACGGAATGTGAAGGGGAAGACAACGAAATAGCTGAATACCAAGCCCGACATGAACATCACATAGCCACTCGTCACTATCCTTACGGCATATCGTTTCTCTTGCTGATATAGCCCTGGGGATATGAACTTATACAGCTCATAAATGATATATGGAGCTGCCATAATGATACCTGCATAAAACGATACCATCATGTGAATCATAAACTGGGAGGTCAGCTCTGTATTGATAAGCTGAACCGAAGGATCCTTTGGACCAAGGACAACGGCAAAGAGCTCGTCCTTGAATCCAAAGGCGAGCAACGCAAATACCATAGCGACTGCCAGCGACCGCAGAATGCAGCCACGCAGTTCCTCAAGATGGTCCCAGAAGGTCATACTTATTTACAAATTACCGGCCCCTCACCCGTCCTGCGGACACCCTCTGGCACATACTCGGAGATACTCAATCTCCGACTTCCCCAAGGGGCGAGGGGAAAGTATGTAATGAACCATCAACGGAATTCCTCGTAGCGTTCAAATGTAATTCCTTCCTCGCCACTTGGGGAGAGGATGCCCGCAGGGCAGGTGAGGGGCTGTTTTTAACTTCTTATTTTTTACTTTTCTCTTCTTCCTTCTTCTCCTCCATCTTGAGATTGTCACTTACCTCGTTCATTCCTTCCTTGAAGGAACGGACTCCCTTACCCATGCCGTGCATGAGTTCTGGAATTTTCTTGCCTCCAAAGAGAAGGAGGACTACAAGTACTATAATAAGAAGTTCTGTGGTGCCGAGGCCACCGATAAATAGAATGTTGTTCATAATAATAAAAAGAATAACAGCCCCTCACCCGTCCTGCGGACACCCTCTCCCCAAGGGGCGAGGGGGATGTTTGTATTTCTAATCATGTGTTTTGCCCCATAGCGCTCAATGGTAACTTTTCCCTCGCCCCTTGGGGAGAGGGTGTCCGCAGGACGGGTGAGGGGCTGTTATTATTTTCTTTGTTTCAGCTTCTCCACAAACTCGTTTATTCGTGCGAGTTGTTGAGGGATGTCGATATTCTGAGGGCAATGTGGATTACATTGTCGGCAGTCTATGCAATGATCAGCCTGACGAAGCGTAGGAATAGAGCGGTTGTAGCTGATGAGGTAGATGCGACGTGCCTCCTCGTAGTTCTCCGCTTCCTTGCTCTCCGGTACGTTACCCTTGTTCACGCACTTGTTGTAGTGGGTGAATATGCCTGGGATGTCAATACCGTAAGGACAAGGCATACAATACTTACAATCGTTGCAAGGCACGGTAGGGTAGCTGACGATAAGATTTGCCGTCTCGCCCTCAAGCCAGTCAACCTCCTCCTTAGTCAATGGTTTCAGCGGACTGAATGAGCGGATATTATCCTCCAGATGCTCCATATAGGTCATGCCCGAAAGCACGGTGAGGATGTCGGGCTTTGTTCCACAATAACGGAATGCCCATGAAGCCACGCTATTCTCAGGCTCACGCTGTTTCAGATGCGCCACTACATGGTCAGGCAACTTGGCAAGTCTGCCTCCGAGAAGAGGCTCCATCACAATGGCTGGGATATTGCGCTTTTCGAGTTCCTCGTAGAGATGCTTGCCGTCAGAGTGATTCCAATCCACATAGTTCACCTGTATCTGCACAAAGTCCCAATGATATTTATCGTGAAGCGAGATCATATAGTCGTAGAACTCCATATCGCCATGATATGAGAAGCCCAACTGACGGATAACGCCTTTCTTACGTTGCTCCAAGAGGTAGTCGAGCACACCATTATCTATGTATCGGCGGTTAAGACCGTCAATCTTTCCGCCACCAAGAGAATGGAGCAGGAGATAGTCGATATAGTCTGTCTGAAGATATTTCAGCGAGTTCTGGAACATCTTTATGCCTTCGGCATGAGTCTGTTGCTCAGGTGCGAAGTTTGACAGTTTGGTTGCTATAAAATAGCTCTTGCGGTCATAGCCACTCGCCTTGAGTGCTGTACCGAGAGAAGCCTCACTCTTACCGCGCACATAGGCAGGACTGGTATCAAAATAGTTTACACCATGATCCAAGGCATACTTACAGAGTTTGTTCACCTGTTCCTGGTCAATCTCCTCCTCTGGTGGTTTGCTCATATCCTTCGAAGGTTTCACCGGAAGCATAGGCAAGCGCATCCAGCCATATCCCAACAGACTAACGCGGTCGTTATTGTTAGGATTGGTGCGGTAAGTCATCTTATCCGTAGGCACAGGACCGGAATGATGTCCCATAGGATCCACATCACCCAGTTCTGCATTAGCATTATTTTTACAAGAAGCCAGGGCTACTGCTGCTGTAGCTGCACCTGAGAGCTTCAAAAAATCACGTCTATTCATAGACCTTAAAACGGCCTCTCCCCCCGCCCTCTCCCGTAGAGAGGGAGCCGGAGCGCGAAAGGCATTTTCAAATTATTAATTAGTCTTTTTTCTTTTATCAATTAGTATTTGAGGGCTCTCCGGCTCCCTCCCTACGGGGGAGGGCGGGGGGAGAGGCCACTGGGTGACTTTTTATATCTCCCTATGCACCTCGTGTCCTTCTACATAGATAGCGCTGAAAGGACGTGCCGGACAAAGGTTCTCGCAAGCACCACAGCCGATGCATATCTCGGAATCCACTACAGGAATGCGGAGAATCTCACGCTCGTTTATTGGTTTGCCCTCAGCATCCACCCATTTGCCATCCTCGTTCATCTTATAAGACTTGTCGATAGGCACCATTTGGATAGCTCCGCTTGGACATTTGCTTGCACAGTTGCCACACGTCTTGCCGTCTCTTAGCGGTATGCAGTTCTTCTTCACCCAAACGGCATGACCTATCTGTATAGCGGTCTTCTCCTCTACAGTTATAGGAAGGATAGCACCTGCTGGGCAAACATTAGAGCATCTTGTACACTCTGGACGGCAATAGCCCTTCTCGTATTCCATAACAGGTTGCAAGAATCCTTCGAGCGAGGTGTTTGGTCTCAACACTCCGTTAGGACAGTTGCTTATGCAGAGCTGACAGCTCGTACACTTCTGCTGCAAATTCCTTGCAGATATTGAGCCTGGAGGTGTCAGCGGAGTCCTGCGCTTCGGAATCTGCTTATCCTCGATAGCCGCAAAACCGCCATCCGTTGTTTTCTCCTGAGCATTAACAGCAGCGGCGGCAGCAAGTCCTACTACTCCGATGAAACTACGGCGAGTCATATTCTCTTCAGTCTTGGGACTTTCGATTTCTGGCTTTTTACTTTTTACTTTTGAAAATGAGATTGCCCCCTTCGGACAAACATTTTCGCAGTTTCCGCAATCCACGCATTGTGTATAGTCCATTGTCACAGGCTCGCCTTTCTGCACGTTGATACAGGAAGTCTTGCAGTTCTTCATACACAATCCGCACTTTATGCACTTGTTCTCATCCACCCTCATCTTAAACCATGAATACTTGCTTACATAGCCAAGCACCGTGCCTACTGGGCAGATGGTATTGCAATATGTGCGACCGTTTCTAAAGGCGAGTACGAACAGTATCAATGCTGAAACACCTGCCACGATGCAGAGTGCCATAGGATAGTTATGCGGTTCCACATGATAGAAGGCATAGCTGTCAGCTCCTTCCGCCCATGTGGCAAGCATGTTGTTTATACCTATATATATAGGTTGCAAAGCAGCCGACACAATCCTGCCATACGCGCTATAAGGTGCGATGAGCATGAAGCCAGCGTTGAAACCTGCTACGAGCATTACAACCATAAGGGCAAGCACACTTAGGCGCAGCCATGTCTTCGGTTTGGAGTGAGAATACTTGTTGGCAAACTTCGTCTTCTTGTTCTTGCGGAAAAGAGACCATTTGCCAATCCATGCAAACACATCCTGCATCACGCCAAGCGGACAGATCACTGAGCAGTACAGTCGTCCTACGAGCAAGGTAAGAGCCAGTACCACAACAACGGAAATGATGTTCAGAGCCAGTACACTTGGAAGGAATTGCAGTTTAGCCATCCAGCCGAGCCAAGGCTGTACCGTTCCTGAGAAATCAAGGAACAGCAACGTGATGCCTATGAAAAAGACAGCGGCAAGTAGAATTCTGATATTATGCAACATGAAGTTTTCTGTAATGTTTCCGGCAAAGATACTCTATTTCCGTCAAAATACCAAACAAATTCACTTTTTTTCCATGTAATATGCATAAAAACGATTTTTCTCCTTGTTTTCGCGAATTATAATTCAATGAAGAAACTGATAGTCTTTGAATTTTGTTTCTTGTTGAATACCAATTAATTATCAATTGTCAATTATCAATTGTTAATTAATAACAGGGGATTTCCCCCTTCCACTTTAGGGAGATTCCCCTTCCGAATAGGGATAAATAGTTTGGTATCTCGATTTTTCGCAGTACTTTTGCTCTCAGAAACGATGAAGCAGCGAGAGCAGAGCCAAGCTCGCTTGAGATTTGCCGAGTCGCGACAGAGTTCATTAACATTAATAAATCAGAGATAGTTCTGATGACAACAAATTTAAAACATACAATTATGAAAAGATATATTATCACCCTCGTTACAGTAATGGTATTCCTCTGCACAGGTACAGTTTCAGCACAGCGTCATCATGATCGCCATCACGACAGAATAGAGATGCGTCATCACGATCGTCATCATCACGCTCCTGTAGCAGTTGCACCACACCATCGTCATCATCACCACCACCACGCTCCTGTAGTGGTAGCTCCACACCATCGTCATCATCATCATCACGCACCAGTAGTTGTTGAGCGTCCGGTTGTAGTTGAGCGTCCAGTAGTGGTAGAGCGCCCGGTAGTAGTAGAGCGTCATCATCACCATAACAATACAGGTGCTGTGATTGCAGGTGCAGTAGCAGGTGCTGTTCTCACTTCAATTCTTGTAAAATAAGAAACAACAATACATAGCATTAGGTTTAGCTTCTATTAAAGAAGGTGAATAGATTTATTCAGGTTTAAGTTATTAGGTACAAAAAGTTTCATGAGTTTAGGCAAATGTATTCTATTTTAGTTTAGGTTTAGTTATGTAAGATTAAGTTTCCACACATTTACGATTTAGTTTATACTGTCAATACTATTACTACTTTTCTACCCTGTCGCTGCAACCATAACAGTGACAGGGTTTTACGTTATTTGCGGGCAAAATAAAAGCAGTACAAAAAGGGGAATGAGTAACGCAATAGTAACGCATAGTGGTTGAACACCCCTTTTTAGTACTGCTTTCGATGCAAAGATACAAATTTTCTCCGAATTAGCAAAATTTTCTGTTATTTATCTTTTGAGCGATAGGGGCAAACACCGCTTTCTTCTGTGCCTGTATAGATTGCCCCCACCTAAAAAATGCGTATGAGATACGCAATTTCTGCGAGTTAGTCGTAATTAACCCTTTTCGACGCCCTTATTTCGGAAAATAACAGCCTGCTCTGTAAATTATGTACCATTGCTGACAGTTCCCTAAATACTGCCCCCCCCCACCTGCAAAACCCTAATCTTTTGAGGTTATGCGCACGCACACACGCAACCACAAAGTTTTTAACAAATAAAGCGTTATGTTTTTGGCGCATATAGACACTTTGGGGTTTAAGTGCTTTTTGTAGTCTGGGCAAACGTGCTTTTAAGTTTGCTAAATGCTTTCGGCTTTTTCTATATTGAAAGTTACATCCGTTTCAACTCGCATATACTTTCCGCAATACGGACACTTTGCTATTGTTGCATCCTTGCTTATCGGCTCTATATTCTCGCTTATAAGCTCGTCAATAGTTAGCCCCAAATAGTCTGCTATTAGTTTTGCCCTGTATGTTGGTATTGATGACTTGAAATAGGAAGTCACCGCAGAGGGTGACACACCCAAATGTCGTGCAATATCGCCAAACGTAAAGCCATTTGCCAAAATATTCCGTTTAATATTGGCGTTAATTATGCTTATTGCTTCGGTGGTGTGTCTGTTTCCCATTGTTCTTGTGCGTTACGATATTCCCTAAATCTGACATGCAATTGACCTTGTGCGCCCGTATAAATGTCTATAACAAAATAACTATGAGATAAAGCATGTATCCTGTTATATGAGATGCATTTAACGCCAATGCCTACATCATACACGGTCACACCATCAATAAAACGTGTGGTAATACAAAAGCTATCAGGCACACGAAAGCCCTTCTTGTGTAGGTTTGCGCATCTGATAATACAATACACCTTTTCCCTTACATGTTCCGTTAGTTCTTCATATCTCGTCATTGTTAGCCTCCTTTGTTATGTGTTCGAAATCGTGTTTTAACTTATATTCCCTAATTCCATCCTCTGCAAACTTAAAGAATGTCGCAATAGTATATTTGAGTTTGCTATGCTTTAGTGCATCGTTATAGCGTTTATCTACGTCATCAGGGCTTTTGTACGTTGCACCCTGTTCGCTAATGGCTTGTGCGTACTCTCTGCCATCCTCGCCAAACTCATTTGCAAGGCTCGAAAGAATGCTAAACCACTGGTCATAACCTCCGCAAATGTCAATCCCTTCCGTACTGATAACGCCCACTAAAGCCTCAACCTTTGCCCTTGTTTCTGCATCGCCTTTGACGTGCTGAGGCTCTGTTTCACGTTGAGGCTTTGGTGCTGGCTCAATCACGCTAAACACTTGTGCGCCTGTGTTAATGTATGGTTGTGGATCATAAGTCACAAAACGCTTTCGGCTCACATCTACACAGCTTTTGTCTATCTGAATGTTTGCCTTTGCAAATGCGTGTTGTAGGGTTCTGAAGTATTGGCGGTGTAGTGTCGGCTCGTCAATAGGTATCAAGCACATATAGCCTTTGCCCCTACAGCTTTTGGCACAATACATAACGTATGGTATTGACTTGATCTCCTCTTTAAGCATTGCGAAATCTTCAAGGTCTTTATTATCATTTTCGTCAATATCAACACAAATATAGCCGCTATGATACTTCAAGTCCTTTTCGGCTTTTCCGCTGAAAGTTCCTGACGGCATAAAGCACGGTAACTTGGCTTTCAGTTCTTTTTGCTTTGCCTCGTCTTTTTCGTTACGCACAGCCTCAACCACTTCTTTGTACTTTCCGTTCATTATGTCGAAAAGCATTTGGTAAAGTGGTATTTCTTTTATCTCGCTATCCCTACAATTAACAGAGGGTAACACACTTATTTTTGAAAGTAATGTTTCCATATTTTATTGTTTAAGTTGTTCTTAATATTTAATTTTAGTGTTATTAGTGCAAAGGTGCAAAGTAGGTGTAATTGCACTTCTGCACCTTTGCCGTGTATGTGTAGGTATAAGGTGCAACTTAACCGTATATATACCTATAGGTATATACGGTAATTGCACTACCTTACACCCGCCCCTTTGCACTAAATAATATCGTCTTCATCGGTGCAATCATCATACAAAGGGAATAGGTATGTATAAACTCCATTTTCTTTGTTGAGTGTCCCACGTTTCACAGCTTTAGAAATATGCCCCTTTGCGGTTCGTTCTTTACAATCATACAACTTGCTATAAGCCTCAACAAGTTCGTTATACTTTAATGCCTTGCGCTCTGCAAGCAAAGTGCGAAATCTTTCGTCTTGCTCTTTGCGCATCGCATCCGCTTCTATTGCTTCAATTGTGAAGTTATCACCAAATTTAAAGCGAATAGGTGATACGCTAGCAAATCTGCTGAGGCTCTGCCGTATCGTTGCTATTTCATCAGATTTCACTACCTCGTAAACTTCTGCGCTTTTTTGTTGTAGAACCGTCCCCAAATGCCCTCGGGCTTCATCGTCTTTCTTGTTGGTATGGATCACCCCGGTAATGGCACAATTATAATCTTTTGTCGCTTTTAGCAACCGCTCTACAACTCTCATACTTTCTGTGTTGTCGTTGAAATCTTCGCACAAATCCACTACACCATCGAGAAACACAAAATCAGGTAGCCAGTCTGCAACCGCGTCTAATGTGATTTTTAGACGTTCTGACGGCATAAAACCTCGTAGTGACAGAACTCTTAAGGATTCGTCATTTGCGCCCGCCATACGTAGTGTTTGCTGAACTCTCACCCTTAATGTAGCCTCGCTCTGCTCGGTGTCAATCCATAGAACTTTTGTTTGTTCGTGTTGAGCCTCAACACCTAAAAACTCACCGCCTAAAGCTGCGCCCACTAATATGACACCCACTGCGCTTTTGCCCATCTTCTCACGCCCTTTGATAGTCTGCAAGTCACCCGCTGAAATAAAAGGCTCTCCGCTCTCTGTCTTAAACAGAAAATCAATAGGCTTGCTTTCGCACCATATATTGAGATAGGGGATAGCTGAGGCTTTGAAAAGGGTATCAAGATTTCGGATATATTGTGTAAATCCGTCTAAACAAATTTTCGCCATTGCGTTACTCGTTTAGTAAATTGACATTATGCTTTTGCAATATCCTTGTCGAGTGTATAGGCAATAGCCTTTGCCTGTGCCTCATCCTCTGATACGACCTTGTTTGCAGTCATCCACGCTTCAAGCTCTGAACGCTTAAAGAATATCTTTCCCTCCCGCTTGTAATGTGGTATGCGCTTCGTGTGTGTTAGTGAATAAATGTGGCTGCGTTTGTAGCCAGTAAACATTATGCAATCATTCACGTCATAGATAGACTTTGCGCTTAGTGCCGCATACTGTTCGATACGGTCTAATTGCAATTTGATATTTACATCCATATTTTAAAAACTTAAATGGTTATCATCAGAGTTATTTCTGATTTCGAGTGCAAAAGTATGAATACAGATGAAACACCCCAAATAAAATCAATAGGCTTTAATGGGCTTTTTCTTTTTCGCCTACTAAAACCTATTTGTGTATGTCTAAATTCCACATTTCACGGCTCACTATGGTAATTATTTTAATGCATTCTTTACAACTTTCGCCATAAGGTTTCTTTCATCATCTGAATAACATGCAAGACCCTGCTTTCTGTAGTTATAATATCCCCTGCTATTTCCTATGTCTGTACAATTAAACGCTCGTTCAAGTTCGGGAAAGCACACCTTACTTGTAAGACCCTGCATCACCTCTAAACACATAATGAGTAAAGCCATGTCCTTTCCTTTGTATTTGTCTTTATAAACAACCTTACGCAATCGCTCTAACACCTCCACCCTTTCGGCTTCTGTTTCTTTGTTAATCCTATCTACAAACTCCGTTTTTCGTTTTCTGCTGTTCTTCTGTTTTCCTGGTACATACTGGGTCTCCTTATGTCCCCTCCACTCGTTTAGGGCTTCTCTGACACGCTCTTTGTCTTCGTCTGATACATCCGTACGCATTACTTGTTTTAGGGCTTTAAGCTCGTTTTCTATCGCTTTGCATATCGTACGCTTTAACCGATTTTCATCTGTCCCGTTCACAAACAGAACCCCCTCAAAATTCACACTCTTTGCGCCCCGCTCTCTGTCTAATTGTTCGTTGAGCAACTCTAGCAATCGGATATTATCTTCTGCAGCTCTGCCCGCACTAACCAAATCCCTTGTTAATAATGGATAGTTAATGCAAGTGCATACATACTTGTTATGTATCACTCGCCCCTTGCTCTCCAACTCGGCAAAGACTTTTGCTTGTTCTGTATCGTGATTGTGTGCCATTCTTCCGTAAAGATTTTAAGCCTTAACTATTAGCTGTGGCTGTTAGTAATTTTTCACTAAGGATCTCAATTGTTTTCTTCTGTAGGGCAATTGCTTCCTTTTGCGAGTTTACAGTTACCTCCAGCGTTTTAATAAGCCTTTTTAATCCGCTTACATTCTCTGATAGTCCATCTAACTTGTCCGCTTGGCGCAAAATGATTTCTTCCTGTAGTACCACCATATCAATAGGGTACACTCTTTCTCTGCCCCCTGCCATTTCGCACTCTTCCTTATACCTTAATTCAAAATGCTTCTTGTATTTTTCCTCAAATAACGAAACCGCATCGAAGAAAACACCTGTCTTTGATAAGTCTTTATAATGTCCCATAGCGTTACTATTTGTTGGTTTATAACTTGATATTGTCTAACATGCTAACGGCTTCACTCTTTTTCTTGTTTACTATCTCTGCGTATATCTGCGTTGTCGTAACTGTTGTATGTCCTAACAGCTTGCTTGTTGTATATATGTCTGCGCCCATAGTCAGCAAGGTAGTGGCGAAAGTGTGTCTTGATACGTGAAAGCATACGCCCTTGTTTATATTAGCCGCTTTAGCCCATTTCCTGACATGATAGTTTATTGTTGCTATCTGTGGGAGAATAAAAACACGATCCGCACTCTTTGCTTCGTTGCGCTCTGGTAACCATTGTATTGCGTTGTCGTTTAGTGGCACGTGCAAACTGCGCTGTGTCTTTGTCATTACTATATCTATGTATGCTTTACCCTCGCTTGTTCGTATATCTCCCCACTTTAACGCTGCTACATCACTAATGCGTAAACCACAGAAACAGGCAAACAAAAACGCTCTCTTTACATTCTCGTTTTGGCATGGTGTCTGAGCTAATAGCCTCAGCTCGTCAATGTCAAGAAAAGCCCTTGCTTTCCCTTCTCCGCTTATCGGCTTCTTATCGTCAGCACTTAGCTTGCTAATAGGGCTTACGCTTAGTATATCCTCTCTCACCGCCATATTTAGCACGGCTGTAAACTCTGCCCAATACAATTGCTGCGTACGCTTAGACAAAGGCTTTCCGCATTTGGTCTTTCCCTTTGCCAAATAGTCAATAAACCCCATACAATATGCTTTGTCTATCTGTGACATCGCAATATTTGTACTTTTGTAGTTTTCCAAATGCAAGCGCATCGCATTAAAGCCTTTTGCGCATTCCTCAGAACGCCACACCTTAGCCTTTGACTTCTCGTAGTGTTTAAGGTAGTCGGAAAGCGAAATCTTTCCGTATGCGTTCTTTTCTATGCCCGCTTTGCCGTTGGCTCTGTCAATAAGCCTTTGCGCCTGTATCGCCTTTGCTGCTTGCATCGTGTTTGCGTTCTGCATACGATCAGCCTTTGTGCGCTCGGGAATAATATACAACTTTAGAAACTCGTACTTATGTGTACGAGTACCCTCTACGTAATAATCAAGGTAAATTGACTTACGCCCTTTTGCCAATTCCTTAGTACGGATAGTTATTGGCTCTCTGTTCTTAATTGCTTTTGCCATTGCATTACTCTTTTATATTTCAACCGCTGCAAAGATACAAACAAATTCTCAATTGTGCAAGCTTTTTCCTAAAAAAGTAACGCAATAGTAACGCAAAATAGCCAAAAAACCCCTAAATAAAGCAAAAAGCACTATCGCATAATGTGTCTTAACTCTTTGGTATTCTTGTATTTTCTTTTGTTTTGTTCTGTCGGTAATAGTTTATACTGTCAATACTATTACAACAAGGTGGAAAGACCCACTTTTAACCAATCAGTCGGAGTAAGGCGTTACTTCGGCTGATTCTCGTTTCTATACTAAAAAATGTAACCTAAATCTAATTTCCGCAAAATCCTGTAAACCAATCTTAAATCTCGCGTTAAAAACACGTAAATATGGCTGTTTATGATATTTTTCTCTTGCATGGTTCTGGAAAACTTATTACTTTTGCAATCGAAAATCAGAGACGTGCGCCAGCCTTGGGCTGACACGCACTATTTTCTTCTTGCGAGGTGCTACGCACGTTGCCACCCGAAATCATAAAAAAAAACTAGTTGCAAAACTTAATTTCTGAACTCGTTGGACTTTATCGAATAATGAAATATATTGCTGTCTTTCTCTTCTTCGCATTCTTCGTCCTTCCCGTTGGGGCGCAGCAAATGATAAGTGTCATTGATGATGACACTCATGATCCCATTGGGAATGCCCTTTTCGTTCTTGATGGCGATACCATTGCCTATACCTCTCCTCAGGGCATAGCTATGGTTCCAAAGCGCTCAGGAATTGTCACCGTAACGGCATACGACTACAAGTCCATGATATTCATAGCCGATAGCATACCGGCTGTTATTCGTCTCAAGAGTGAGATAAAGAAACTTGACGAGGTGTTCGTCTTCGGCAAATTCGGCCTTCGGAATAAATTTACCGATAATAGCGGTTATGATAGAATACAAGGAAAATATGCGGGTGCAGGAGGCGACCTTAATGCTATCTTCCGTATTTTCGGCTACCGACCGGCAAGCGAGAGACGCCGAGAGCGTGTAAAGAAGAATCTTGAAGCCTTTGATAAGGCACCCTCCATCCCTGAACCCCAAACAAAGTAGCATGAAATGAAGTCCTTTCTTGTCTTATTACTTATTTTCGCTACCAGCGACATCTATGCCCAGCAGATGGTAAGTGTCATAGACGAAGACACTCGTGAACCTGTAGCGCGAGCCGCCTTTACGCAGAATGGCGACACTATTACCTATACGTCTTTGCAAGGCATAGCCATGTTGCCAAAGGTGTCGGGACTAATTATATTGACATGTAAAGATTATAAGTCTATAGAAATAAATGCCGACAGCATCCCTGCCGTCATCAACATGAAATGCCTTGTAGAACGTCTTGAAGAGGTGGTTGTTGTTGGCGACAGCACCAAAATAAAGAAGAAATTCGACCTTCCCGACAACATCCTTCTTGAATATGACCTACAGGATGCCTACAATAATAGAGGTGTGAGAATACCTATGACAAAACTCTACAAGTTAATAGGCTACAAACCCAAAAGCCAACGTCGTCGCAATCGTGTAAAGAAGAATCTCGAAGCGTATGGCAATGAAAAAGAATAGAAAGTCGAAATGGCTTTCTTAGCTTGATGAGCCATAGCGAAAAATAATTTTCAATTTTCAATTAACCACCGTTATAGGGTGTGTGTAAAAAATGTTTGACCATTAGACCATTTGACCTAAATGCTCCGCATTAGAGATTAATCTCTTAAATCTCTCCCCCCCATCCTATCGCCCATTCCGGAATGGGACTTGCAACGGACTTGAAGCGAAGGAGAAGCGGACCTGAAAAAGACCCTCTAAATCTCCCTTAAAGGGAGACTTTTTTCGCACCCAAAGTGACTGCTATCGCCTAACATCCAACACCTATCACCCGATTCCCTCATTTTCCGCTCGTGGCCTTTGATTGGAAAACGTGACCTGCATTCTTCATTCTTAACTCTTCGCTCTTCACTTATCTGGTGACCGCCATCACCTAACACCCAACACCTATCACCCGATTTCTGAGTGCAAAGGTACAATACTTTCCCCGGTCAAACATTCCAACTTTCGGATTTTTTAGTTAAAGAATATTAAACATAAGCTAAGTCTTTGAGAGCGTGAATTTTACAGAAATGGACTTGGTGAATAATGGTCTAATGGTCAAATGGTCAAACGTTTTTAATAGACACCCTCAAAATATCGCTCTTCAACCTCAACTATATATAATATAATAATTAATTATTATATTATATATAGTTGGCTAAAAAGCAAGAAAGCCGAAGGGTGTGTGTGAAAATTGTTTGACTATTAGACCATTTGACCATATTCGACTTTAAAATATCGGCTCAAAGTATTGACAATAAACCACTTAACATACACAAAGAGAAAGATTTCAAAGACAAGCATTAATAGCCTCCTGTTAGGGAGTGAATCTAACATATAACTGTTAGGAAAAATAGTGAGAGAGGGTAAGGCACATTCCCATTTTGGGAATCTGTCTTTTCCTGATTTTGTCTATTCTTAAACTGCCTTTGTTGACATCGTTCTGAAATATGAGAAGATAAAACCACATTGGTAATTCAGCAATCTGGTTTGCAAAAAAAAACGGATTTTCTGCAAAAAAAATGGCGAAAAGCGTTTGATGTCTGATATGTTTTTTGTAACTTTGCAAATGAAATCCTAATCCCCCAACATACCCTAAACACACAAGTCTATGAGCAATAAAATATCAGCACAGAAGGTCAAGGCATTCGTAGAACGATGGACTGGTAAGGGCTACGAGAAAGGCGAGAGTCAGATTTTCTGGATAGAACTCCTGACCGACGTTCTTGGCGTTGAGACTCCTTCCGAGATTATCAGCTTCGAGGATCAGGTGAAGCTCGACCACACCTCATTCATCGATGCCTATATCAAATCCACTCATGTGATGATTGAGCAGAAGAGCATAGACAAGAACCTCAGAGCGCCTATCAAGCAGTCGGACGGGAAATTCCTCACCTCCTTTGCCCAAGCCAAGCGTTATGCCGCCGAGCTACCCTACTCTATGCGCCCACGATGGATTGTGACCTGCAACTTCAAGTCGTTCCTCATCTACGACATGGAGCAGCTACAGGACGAGCCTTTCGAGATTCTGCTTGAAAAACTGCCGAAAGAGGCACACATGCTCAAATTCCTCGTAGAGGACAAGAACGCGCTTCTGAAACACGAAATGGAAGTCAGCATACAGGCTGGCGATATTGTGGGCAAACTATACGACGTGTTTCTTGAACAATATCAGGGCTCCCTTTCGAGGGATATAGAAAAATGAAGAGAAAACTAAAGATAAATATTCAAATGCAAGGCTTTTAGGTCAAATGGTCAAATAGTCAAACATTTTTCAAAGACACCCTATCATGTACCATGTGCAAATTTAGACGTATAATATATATAGGAGTTCAGCCTTTACATTCCTGAAAAACGACCAATTTCATCATCACTAAACCTACTTTTTGACAAGAAAATGCATATTGTAAGGAAAATACATAAAAATACTTTCATAGTGTAAGTGATATAATTAAAAATACTTACAATTTGTTATTTTAGGGTGTTTTTAAGGAAAGTGATGAAAAAATATTTTATCTAAAACTTTGCAAAAAGAAAGGAAATTAGTAATTTTGCAAGCAATTTGAAAGTAAACATTGAATTTTGTTGACATTAAGGTCAAAGGTCTAAAGTCAAAAGTCTAAGGTCTGAAGTCAAAAGGGATAACATCGAGGGGCTAAGTCTTTTGTCGTTTGCCATTAGGCTTTCGCCTTAAAAGAAATTTATGGACTTTAAAAATCATTACAGTTTAAAAGATATTAATATGGGAAATGGATTGTATAGTGCCGAGTATGAGCACGATGCGTGTGGTGTTGGCATGGTGGTCAACATACACGGAAACAAAAGCCATGAACTGGTAGATAACGCTCTCAGGGTGCTTGAGAATATGGAGCATCGTGGTGCTGAGACTCGCGACAAGACTGGTGATGGCGCTGGTATCCTCTTGCAGATTCCACATGAGTTTATTCTTCTTCAGGGTATTCCTGTACCTGAGAAGGGACGTTACGGAACTGGTCTTGTATTCCTTCCAAAGGATGAGAAGCGTCAGTCTGCTATCCTCTCTATCATGATTGAAGAGATTGAGCGTGAGGGACTTTCACTCTCTCATCTTCGCAACGTGCCAACGAATCCGGAGGTACTTGGTGTGGGTGCGCGTGAGGTAGAGCCAGACATCAAGCAGGTTTTTGTTACAGGTATCAGCGATGATAAGGTAGAGCATTTCGACCGTATTCTTTATAAGATACGTAAGAAGATAGAGAACCGCATTGATGATGAGGAGTTCTATATCTGCTCACTCTCCTGCACGGACATTATATATAAGGGTATGCTGACATCAGGTCAGTTGCGCCGTTATTTCCCAGACCTCTCCAACAACTATTTCACATCAGGTCTGGCACTTGTTCACTCTCGTTTCTCTACAAACACATTCCCTAAGTGGAAACTCGCCCAGCCATTCCGCTTCCTCTGCCATAACGGTGAGATAAACACCGTTCGTGGCAACCGCGGTTGGATGCAGGCACGTGAGTCTGTGCTCTCTTCACCAGCGCTTGGCGACATCAAGGAGATCCGTCCTATACTTCAGGATGATATGTCGGACTCAGCATCCTTGGACAACGTGTTCGAGTTCCTTGTGATGAGCGGTCTGTCTTTGCCACAGGCAATGGCAATACTCGTGCCAGAGTCATTCAACGATAAGAACCCAATCTCAGAAGACCTCAAAGCATTCTATGAGTATCACTCAATACTGATGGAGCCTTGGGACGGTCCTGCTGCATTGATGTTCTCTGATGGTCGTTTCGCAGGCGGTATGCTTGACCGTAACGGTCTTCGTCCATCACGCTACACCATTACAAAACAGGGTATGATGGTGGTTGCATCAGAGGTAGGCGTAATGGATTTCGAACCAAGCGACGTGGTTTCAAAGGGCAGACTCCAGCCGGGTAAGATTCTGCTTATCGACACACAGGAAGGCAAAATCTACTATGATGGTGAGATAAAGGAAAAGCTCGCACATGAGCATCCGTACGGACAGTGGCTCTCTACGAACCGCATACAGCTGGAGAAACTGAAGTCTGGCCGTAAGGTGGAGAACTCCGTAGAGAACTATGACCGAAAGCTCCGTGCCTTCGGCTTTGCTCAGGAAGATATAGACAAAACAGTTGTTCCTATGTGCACAAACAGTCAGGAACCGGTTGCAGCTATGGGTAATGATACTCCTCTTGCTGTCATTTCTGATAAGCCACAGATCTTCTTCAACTACTTCCGTCAGCAGTTTGCACAGGTAACAAACCCTGCTATTGACCCTATACGTGAGGAACTTGTAATGTCGCTCACAGAGTATATCGGTGCAGTTGGAACAAACATCCTTACTCCAGACGAGAGCAACTGCAAAATGGTGCGCCTGCCACAGCCGGTGCTCACAAACACTCAGCTCGACATTCTCTGTAACATCCGCTACAAGGGATTCAAGACCGTTAAGCTACCTATCCTCTTCGAGATAGAGAAGGGCGAGGCAGGTCTGCGTGATGCTCTTGACAATCTTTGCAAGAAGGCAGAGGAGAGCGTTGACAGCGGTGTGAACTATATCATCCTCTCTGACCGTGATATCGACGAGACACACGCGGCAATACCTTCATTGCTTGCTGTAAGTGCCGTACACCATTATCTGATCAGCGTACAGAAGCGTGTTCAGACAGCCCTTATCGTTGAGTCAGGTGAAATACGTGAGGTGATGCACGCAGCATTGCTCCTTGGTTATGGAGCATCAGCCCTCTGTCCTTACATGACCTTCGCCGTGCTCGATCAGCTTGTGAAGACACATCAGGTGCAGGAAGAGTATGCTACTGCCGAGAAGAACTATATCAAGGCAGTTGACAAGGGTCTTAAGAAGATCATGTCAAAGATGGGTATCTCAACTATCCGCTCTTATCGTGGTGCAAAGATATTCGAGTCAATAGGTCTTTCAGAGGAACTTTTGAAGACATACTTCGGAACAGAGATAAGCACGATAGGCGGTATCGGTCTGCGTGACATTGCCAAGGATGCTATCCGTCTTCACGATGAGGCATTCGTTCCAGATGAAATGCCTAAATTCCTTCAGAATACAGGTCTCTTCAACTATCGCAAGGATGGTATTCAGCACGCCTGGAATCCTGAGACAATAGCCAACCTCCAGATTGCCACGCGTCTCGGTTCATATACCAAGTTCAAGGAATGGGCAAAGAGTGTTGACGAGAAGGAGAAGCCAATCTTCATCCGTGATTTCTTCGGATTCAAGAAGGCTGCAAAGCCAACTCCGCTGGATGAGGTTGAGCCTGTAGAATCAATCGTAAAGCATTTCGTGACAGGTGCTATGTCATTCGGCGCTCTCTCCATTGAGGCACACGAGGCACTTGCCATCGCTATGAATAAACTCGGCACTCGAAGCAATACAGGTGAGGGTGGTGAGGATAACGCACGCTACCACACTGAGGTTGACGGTGTGAGTCTGTCAAGTAAGACAAAGCAGATAGCATCAGGACGATTCGGCGTGACGGCTGAGTATCTCGTGAATGCTGAGGAACTCCAGATCAAGGTGGCACAGGGTGCTAAGCCAGGTGAGGGTGGTCAGCTGCCTGGTTTCAAGGTGAACAAGATCATAGCCAAGACACGTAACGCTATTCCTGGAATCACTCTTATCTCACCTCCGCCACATCACGACATCTACTCAATCGAGGACCTTGCACAGCTCATATTCGACCTTAAGAACATCAACCCTACGGCAGCCGTAAGCGTTAAGCTCGTTGCCGAGAGTGGTGTGGGAACTATTGCCGCCGGTGTGGCAAAGGCAAAGGCAGACCTCATCGTTATCTCTGGTGCAGAGGGCGGTACAGGTGCTTCTCCTGCTTCTTCCATGCGCTTCGCAGGTATCTCTCCTGAGATAGGACTTGCAGAGACACAGCAGACACTCGTAATCAACGGTCTGCGTAATCAGGTTCGTCTCCAGACCGACGGTCAGCTCAAGACAGCCCGCGATGTTATCATTATGGCAATGCTTGGTGCAGATGAGTTCTCATTCGGTACGCTTCCATTGATAGTGCTCGGTTGCTTGATGATGCGTAAGTGTAACACCAATACCTGTCCGGTAGGTGTTGCTACACAGGACGAGAAGCTCCGTGCCAAGTTCCGTGGTCATGCCGACTATGTTGTGAACTTCTTCACATTCCTTGCACAGGAAGTTCGTGAATACCTCTCAGAGATTGGTGTGAAGAACCTTAAGGATATCATCGGTCGCACAGATCTTATCGAGGTAAAGGCAGCTGATCCGGCTACAAAGCAAGGCACGATAGACTTCTCTCGCCTCCTCCACAAGCCAGAGACCGACAAGGCACTCTACTGGGATCGTGGTCAATTTACTAAGGTTGAGGGCGTAAAAGATGAGGAGATTATCAAGGCTTGCGAGAAGGCAATAGAGAACAAGGAAGAGGTGAACCTCGACTATGCAATCAAGAATACAGACCGTGCCGTGGGTACGATGCTCTCAGGTGTAATTGCCAAGAAGTATGGTGAGGCAGGCCTTCCTGACGGAACTATCAACATCAAGTTCAAGGGCTCAGCAGGTCAGTCATTCGGCGCATTTGCCGTGAAGGGCGTGAACCTCAGACTTGAAGGTGAGACAAACGACTATTTCGGAAAGGGTCTCTCTGGTGGACGAATCTCTATCCTGCCACCATCACGCTATGATTCTGATTTCGTTGCAGAGGATAACATCATCGCAGGTAACACAGGACTCTATGGCGCAACGACTGGTGAGCTTTACGTGAACGGTAGGGTAGGTGAGCGTTTCGGCGTTCGTAACTCAGGTGCCATTGCCGTTATCGAGGGCGCAGGCGACCATTGCTGTGAGTATATGACAGGCGGTCGTGTGGTAGTGCTTGGTGAGACAGGTCGTAACTTCGCAGCCGGAATGTCAGGCGGTGTAGCTTATGTCTGGGACAAGAACCACAACTTCGACTACTTCTGTAACATGGATCAGGTAGAGATCAACCTCGTAGAGGAGGCATCAGCTCGCAAGGAACTTCATGAGCTTGTTCGTCAGCACTATCTCTACACAGGTTCTGAGCTTGCCCGCCGTATGCTCGACGATTGGAACCACTACATCGAGGACTTCGTTCAGATCGTTCCTATCGAGTATAAGCGTGTGCTTCAGGAAGAGAAGCTCCGCGAGCTCCAGCAGAAGATTGCTGATATGCAGATTATTAATAATTAGGCCCACCCAGGCCCTCCCAAAGGGAGGGATGCGATATAGTATTGTTGATTAAAATACAATCTATATAGGGCAGTTTTAATAAAAAGCAAACATTTTCAATTAACATTATTCAATTGTAAGTTCTGATAGGCTTTTAACCGATTGGAATAAGCAATAAAATCTATAAAACATCCTTCCCTTTGGGAAGGCTTGGTTAGGCTTCAATATGGGAAATCCTAAAGCATTTCTTACCGTGCCTCGCGTTGAGGCTGGTTATAGACCAATAAATGACCGTATTCACGACTTCGGAGAGGTTGAGCAGACATTGAATACACACGACCGCAAGGAACAGGCTTCACGCTGTATGGATTGCGGTGTACCTTTCTGCCATTGGGCTTGCCCTCTGGGCAATAAGGCTCCTGAGTGGAATGACGCTCTCTACAAGGGCGACTGGGAACTGGCTTATCGTCGTTTGAACGATACAAACGATTTTCCAGAGTTTACGGGGCGTATCTGTCCGGCACTCTGTGAGAAGGCGTGTGTTCTTAACCTTACCGACCATGCGGCTACTACTAACCGTGAGAATGAGTGTGCAATAACAGAGGCTGCATGGCGTGAGAACTTCATTACTCCGCAGCAGTACAAGCGCAATGGCAAGACCGTTGCCGTTGTGGGTGCAGGGCCTGCCGGACTTGTTGCTGCCAACCGTCTCAACAAGTTGGGCTACAAGGTTACTGTATTCGACAAGAACGAGGCAGCTGGAGGTCTTCTCCGTTACGGTATTCCGAACTTCAAGCTCAACAAGGCGGTTATCGACCGTCGTATCAACCTACTTGTAGAAGAGGGGATAGAGTTCAAGTATAACACCCCTGTAAACTTTGAGGGTGATAAGGTTTCTGAGGCAGATGTAGAGAAGGCTCTTGGTGCAAAGTTTGATGCAGTCGTTATCTCTACAGGTACCCCAACAGCTCGTGACCTCAAGATTCCTGGTCGTGAGCTCAAGGGCGTACATCTTGCTCTCGAACTCCTCTCACAGCAGAATCGTGTTCTTGCGGGCATGGAGTTCTCGAAGGAAGAGCGCGTAACGGCAAAGGGCAAGAACGTACTCGTGATTGGTGGTGGTGATACTGGTTCTGACTGTATCGGAACATCTCACCGTCAGGGCTGTAAGAGCGTTACCCAGATTGAGATTATGCCAAAACCAGTAGAGGGACCGGAAGATCCTCAGAACCCTTGGCCAAACTGGCCTCGCACTCTGAAGACCACCTCTTCACACGAGGAGGGTTGTACTCGTCGCTGGAACATCAACTCCCTTGAGTTCCTTGGCGAGAACGGCAAGCTAACAGGTGTGCGTGTTCAGCCAATCGACTGGAAACCAAACCCAGAGGGCGGTCGTCCTATCATGGTTGAAGCAGGAGAACCTGAAATCATCAAAGCCGAGATTGTCTTCCTTGCTATGGGTTTCCTCAAGCCACAGCAGCCAGAGTTCCCTTCTAATGTCTTTGTATGTGGTGATGCTGCCAATGGTGCAAGTCTCGTAGTTCGTGCTATGGCAAGCGGTCGCGATGCAGCAAAGAAGGTGGATGAATTTTTTAAGTAAAAATACAAAAAGGAGATCCATTCCCAAATATCTCAAATAAACACCTTTGGGCGGACGTTCACGTTGAGTGAATGTGCGCCCTTTTTGCTTCCTAAATCGCTCTATTTACTGCATTTATAGTTAAAATTGGGGTGAAAATAACATTTCTTTGGGTAAATGCTGATAAAAGTCGCACTTTAATGATTGTTATTCTAAATATTTTTCATATCTTTGCACCCAGAACTATTTGTTGTCTCTGTAAGTAAATCTTGGATTGAGGTATTGAACCTGAGGCGATTTAATGTTTGTATGTTGAACTATAAATAAAACACCAAAATATGAAAAAGATATTTTTTGTTTTTGCCATGCTGTTTATGACAGTTATAAGTGCATTGGCTGAGGAATCGACCGGAATGTTCTTTACATCAACTGGTACTACTTATGGTGATGGTCATTTCACTATTGAGGGTACAGGTTTTGATGACTCTGGTTTGTTTCTCCATGGTGGTAACACGATTACTATAAAGGCAAGAAATGGTGAGAAAATCACAAGGGTGGAATGTCATATAGGCTATGGAGCTTATGGAGTAGGAGAATATGGTAGAAAAATAACTACTCCTAATCATGATGATGTTGATTATGATGATTACAATTTCACCATAAACAATGTCAATGCTACCTCGCTGGTCATCTCTAGCGATATTACGGGTAATGATTTTAGTGATTATCTTCAGATAGATGAAATAACTGTTTATTATGAACTCGGAAATACAGAGAATATCGATGGTATATCGGATGAATATGTGCTAACCGAAAGTTTTGCCAATGGAGGTGCATATTTGGGTGATAACGTTAAGGTGGAAGGTAATGCCAATGGCCTGTATATAGGTGATGGTAAGACCGTCACCATAAGCCCGAATAACGACAAAGATGTGAGAATATTTAAAGTAGATCTTGAATTTAGTAATGAGTTTAGTGGAACAATCAACAGTCTGGATGGCTCTACTGTAGAAGGTAGTGGAACAAACTGGACAATAAGCGATATTTTCTCATCAAGTCTGGAGATTTCAAGCCCTAATGGTAGTGGACAGATCAGTAATGTCACAGTATATTATGTGAATATGTCAGAAGAAACAAATAAAACCATCGCAACAACCACAGGGGAAAACTATTATAATGTAGCTGAAAATCGTATTAAAGTAACTGCCACATGGAGTAGTGGTAGTTATGGCTTGGATATAGATCAAGGTGAAAGCGTTACTATAACATCATACAATGGTGTGGAGATCTCGAAGGTGGAATTGCGTCTCTCTCGTAATTATGGTTACGACGCTATAGAAAGTAATGTCGGTAGTGTTGATGGATATGATAAAAACTGGACAATAAGCGATATCAATTCATCAAGTCTGACAATTTCTCACCCTGGAGAGGGGTGGGTTGGTGATGAAAGCAACAATAACTATTATGCATCGATTAAAAGAATCACAGTATATTATAAGGAACCGATAATCAATTCTGAGATGGTAGTGGCAGCTAATCCAGGTGAGGGATACTACTGGACTACATTCTTTAGCAATGCCTGCAACTATCAGGCACCAGAGGGTACTGAGGTGTATAAGGTCAACCTTAATGGCACTAAGGTCACAATGAGCAAGATAGAAGACGGCATAGTGACTAGGTGTCAGGGTGTGGTATTAAAGAGTACGACAGAAAATATCACGATGACCAAGACTGACGAAGAAAGCTCTGATGATTATTACGGTAACAGCCTTTGGGGAACTTCTTCCCGTATTACCAACCCTGACCCTGGTAACGTATATGGACTTGGCTATAAGGAGTCAGCGGGTGTGGCTTTCTATAAACTTAAGAGCACGGGTACAATTGGCGCAAATAAGGCGTATCTTAAGGCTAATAGTAGCGCTGCTGCTAATGCGTTCTTCACCTTTGACTTTGACGCAACCGCTACAGGCGTGGATAGTATTAATGCGCAAGAAAACGAGGAGAATGCAGATATTAAGATATATGACCTTCAGGGACGTCGCGTGGCTAATCCTGGAAAGGGTATATATATAGTGAATGGTAAGAAAGTATTAATGAAGTAAACACTTTAATTAGAATATGACTATGAAGAAGATATATGTAAAGCCCTTTATGAAGGATCATAAACTTCTGCAAACAAACCATCTGCTTCTCAGTGCCAGTAAAAATGATGGCAAGCCAGATGAAGAAATACAGGATGATGATGAACTTGACGAGCTGTGGTAAGAGTTTCGTTCAATATCCATGTGATATTTAGTATATATGCCAAAGTGCCTTTGCTTTATAGCAAGGGCACTTTTGTTTTCCCCTTTTCTCCGCTAAAAGTCATAAGATACTCCATCGCTACTCCATATCAAGTCCATATCAACTCCATCGAGTCGATGGACTTGCGATGGAGTAACGATGGAGTAACGATGGAGTATCTACGGAGGAAAATGGGAGGAAGATGGGAAGAAGAAGGGAGGTGGATGGATGGAGAATGGATGGGGAAAGAGGATGGACAGGGAGGGCTTTGCGAGTTTTTTCCTGATTTTTTTGGTTAGTTCAATAATTCTTTATATCTTTGCAGCGCATTTGGTTCTTCACCGTTCATATTCATGCCGCATTTTCATTAAAAATGCACGCATTAAGTAATGCACGCGTCGGAGCTAAGACGGGAATGCAGTGAGAATCTGCAACATTACCCGATGCTGTGAGTCCTTTCTTGCAACTCCGACACACCAAGTCACTGGATGATTGTCCGGGAAGACGTGTCGGATAAGGATAAAGTCAGAAGACCTGCCATTTGCGATTTAAACGCGTGTCCGCGGGATCACGGGCATTGACGGAAACACATAAAAATTTATACATGATTAGAAAAGTACTTGTTGCTAATCGTGGTGAAATAGCAATACGCGTGATGCGTTCCTGCTATGAGATGGGCATACGCTCAGTTGCAGTCTATAGTACTGCCGACCGCTTGTCACGCCACGTTTTATTCGCCAACGAGGCAGAATGTATTGGAGGAGCCCAGAGCTCTGACAGTTATTTGAACATTGATCACATCCTTGAGGCTGCCCACAAGCATCAGGTGGATGCAATCCATCCTGGCTATGGCTTCCTTTCGGAGAATTCCGAGTTTGCACGCCGTTGCGTGGAAGAAGGTTTTGTGTTCATTGGTCCAAAGCCGGAGACCATGGATTTGATGGGTGATAAGATCAGCGCCCGTCAGACTATGATTAAGGCAGGTGTACCCGTTGTGCCCGGAACAGAAGAACCTCTGAAGAGTGCCGATGAGGCCGTGGAGGTTGCGCGTAAGATTGGTTTCCCCGTCATGCTTAAGGCAAGCATGGGTGGCGGTGGAAAGGGCATGCGTCTCATTGAGCGCGAAGAGGATGTCGTTGAGATGTACAACGCCGCTCGTAGTGAGGCTCGTTCAGGATTCGGTGACGATACCGTGTATATCGAGAAGTTCGTTGAGGAACCTCATCACATCGAGTTCCAGATTCTCGGTGACAAGCATGGCAATGTCATCCACCTCTATGATCGTGAGTGCTCTGTTCAGCGCCGTCATCAGAAGGTAGTGGAGGAGTCTCCATCACCATTCCTTGACTACAACCTCCGTATGGAAATGGGTGCTAAGGCTGTTGCAGCTGCGAAGGCTGTAGGCTACGAGGGAGCTGGTACTATTGAGTTCCTTGTTGACAAGCACCATAAGTTCTATTTCCTTGAGATGAACACCCGTCTTCAGGTGGAGCATCCTATAACAGAGGAGGTAGTGGGTGTTGATCTCGTTAAGGAGCAGATTCGTATTGCTGATGGTCAGCCGCTTCGCTATAAGCAGGAAGACCTTCGCCAACATGGTCACGCTATCGAGTGCCGTATCTGTGCAGAGGATACAGAGCATAACTTCATGCCATCGCCTGGTATCATCCGTCAGCTCACAGAGCCACACGGAATAGGTACACGTATCGACTCATACGTATATGAGGGCTATGAGATTCCTGTTCACTACGACCCTATGATTGGTAAGCTCATCGTTTGGGCTACAACTCGTGAGTATGCCATCGAGAGAATGCGTCGTGTGCTCTATGAGTATAAGATAACTGGTCTGACAACCAACATCCGTTATCTGCGTCGTATCATCGACGTACCTGAGTTCAAGGAGGGTAACTATAACACCCACTTCATTGAGCGTAACGAGGAGCGTCTTCGTCCACGTTCAGGCTTCAAGAACGACTCAGAGCCGATGGCTGTCATAGCAGCTTATATAGATTATCTCATGAACCTTGAGGAGAATACCTCTGTAAGTCCGACAAACGACGGTTCTGCAATAAGCAGATGGCGTGCCTTCGGATTGCAGAAGGGTGTGCTGAGGGTGTAATAAAACGGCCTCTCCCCCCGCCCTCTCCCGTAGAGAGGGAGCCGGAGAACCTAATGGGTGAATGACACAAATAATTTTAAAGTAATTCCAAGCACGACTAAATGTATAAAACATCCTTCCCTTTGGGAAGGCTTGGTTAGGCTTCTTATGGAAATTCAAGTTGGAAATAAACTTCAGGAAGTAACCCTTCTGAGCAAGGAGGGAAACAAGGTGAGCATCAGCATCGATGGAAAGGTATATGACGTTGATGTGGCTATGCTTCAGAATGGCACATGCTCACTTATATACGGAGGCAACTCCTATAATGCCGAACTCATCAAGGGTGAGGGTGGCAAACACTATACAGTAAACCTCAACTACTCTGCCTATCAGATCGATATCCTCGATTCACAGGCTAAGTATATGAGAATGCGCAAACATCAGGGTGATGCTATTCAGGCTGATACCGTTACCGCTCCAATGCCTTGCAAGATCGTTAAGGTATATGTAAAGAAGGGCGACAAGGTGAAGACTGGCGATATGCTCTTCACCATGGAGGCTATGAAGATGCAGTCAAACTACAAGGTGGCAACCGACTGTACTATCAAGGATGTCCTCATTGCAGAGGGCGATACAGTTCGCGCAGAACAGGTTCTTATTAAACTGGAGGTAGAAAATGCAGAATAAACTTACAGCAAGAGAGAGAATAGAAACCCTGCTCGACAAGGGGACATTCGTCGAGATGGACAAGCACGTAGTGCATCGTTGCAACGATTTCGGAATGGATCAGAAGCGCTTTGAGGGCGATGGCGTCATTTCCGGCTACGGTAAGATTGACGGTCGTATTGTCTTTGTATATGCTTTTGATTTCAGCGTTCTCGGTGGTTCACTCTCTGCTGCCAACGCTCAGAAGATAGCTAAGGTGCAGGATCTTGCACTCAAGAATGGCGCACCAATTATTGGTCTTAACGATTCTGGTGGTGCACGAATTCAGGAAGGCGTAGAGTCGCTTACAGGCTTCGCACATATCTTCCGTCGCAACGTGATGGCAAGTGGTGTTATTCCACAGATTAGTGCAATTATGGGCCCTTGTGCAGGTGGTTCTTGCTATTCGCCAGCACTTACCGACTTCATTCTTATGGTGAAGGGACAGAGCCAGATGTTCGTAACCGGTCCTAACGTGGTTAAGGCTGTTACAAACGAGGATGTGGACAAGGAAACCCTCGGAGGAGCAATGACTCATAACTCTGTTAGTGGCGTTAGCCATTTCATCTGTAATGATGATGAGGAGACTCTGATGACTATCCGTGAGCTTATCGGATTCATTCCTTCAAACAATATGGAGGATGCTCCTATACGCTCTATTACAGATGAGGTTACACGTG
>Ga0326513_10000776_pt1 | contig 27066 bp, 36 predicted proteins | sample 2_2465_0518_D_FD_203654 | JGI IMG/M metagenome (GOLD analysis project Ga0326513, IMG submission 203654) | Bovine rumen microbial communities from UC Davis, California, United States - 2_2465_0518 | ecosystem: Host-associated > Mammals > Digestive system > Stomach > Rumen | place: USA... | reverse complement strand
TCAGATGTAGAACAATACACACACTACATAGACAAAAACAAAAACACACAAGTCTGCGGAAACTGCACCTACTGGACCTATAAAGGATACGACAAATACTTCAACAAAGACATAGGACAATGCACAAAACACAAATCCTGCATACCATGCACAAGTCCAACCTGCGACAAGTACAAGGAGGTATAGATGAAACATAAAAACCCATACAGGAACATCACCAGTTGCCATCATGGATACAAAGTCCAAAAATGGACAAATGGCGAACTATTATATTGTGGCTTATTCAAAACATTAAAAGAAGCCATGAATGAAAGAGATTATATGGAAAGCATAGACTGGAACTATGACAATCTCACCTAAAAAACCAACAATTTATTACACCATACACTTTTTTTATTACTTTTTATAACCTAGAAATGAACCACAAAACATTACCCATGAAAACAGAATACGCCTTAAGCAGCAACGAAACCGTTAACATCATACCCATCGGAGACTTCCATATCGGCTCATCACAATTCAACCAAGAATTCTACGAGTACATGCTGAACACGATCAAGAAACTGAAAAATCGGAGAATCTACCTAATGGGAGACCTACTAGAAAATGCTAGTAAAAAGGTAGGCAATAGTGCATACACTACTAATATGAGTCTTGATGAACAAAAAGAGTATCTTCTTGAAACTATCACACCATTCAAGGAGGATATAATAGGTTATGCTATAGGGAATCATGAAGCTCGTTTAATCAAGGATTATGATTTCAACATCGTAGCTGACATCAGCAGAGAATTAAACATACCATATTATAATCAACATATTGACAGTTTCAAAATAAATGAGTACACTTTAGACATCTTCACTAGGCATGGTAAAGGCAGTAGTGGCAAAAGACACTTAAGCATGGGCAAACTTGAAAGAGACACCGAACATATAGTCGCCGACATTTACCTTGAAGGACATAACCATCGGTGCATGAACTGGAATAAACTATTCCTTGACAAGACAGGATTATACCGCCGATACTATGGTTATACTGGTGCTTTCCTTAATTATGATGGTTACCCTGATAGTATGTACTTGCCGATAGAGCCACCAGCATTCCAAACCATCAGCATTAATAAGAATAAGCGAGTGAAATTCAATCAACACTTCTGCGATGAATGTTGCGAAAAGATAAGGTTCATGTGATGATGAGAATAGAACAGGAAATAATGGTATTATTAGACACTATGCTACAGCAACAAAAATTAGGAGTCAAGATACAAGAGACACCAGTCCTCATTTATATTGAAGGAAGCATCTATATTAATGCATACTTAGTCGATGAAACCGAGGATTATTTGAGCATAGTCTGCTTAAATGAGAAAGGACAAGAACATGCTAAAGTATTGAACAAATCCTATATATCAAGCATAGAAATAATGTACCTAAACACGAAAAAAGAAGACAAGGAAAGTAATGGAGTGAACATGTATGGATAGTTGTGGAATTTATTCAATAACAAACAAAAAAACTGGACAGACATACATAGGACAAAGCATACATATTGAACGAAGATTTGAACAACACAAATACAATAAAAAACCAATAACCTACATTGACAGAGCCATAAACAAATATGGAGCAGACAACTTTGAATTTAAAATATTAGAAGAGTGCAAACCAACTGAACTAAACAAATTAGAGAAGAAATATATTAAAAAATACAACACTTACAAAAGCAAAAACCACTACAACTTAACAAGTGGTGGAGACTCTGATTACAAGACCTCATTAGACTCAAGAAAGAAAATATCCAAAGCACAATTCAAAAGACACAATGGTGAAGGAACTACAAGAGATATTAACTACCTTTTAAACAGATACTATGCCAAAGATGGATTCACTGAAAAGAAGAGAGTCGGTGAAATATGGTCTCCATACCATAATACAATTGCAAAAAGAGAAGAGAGAACATTCACAAGATTAGACTTATTAGAAACAATTGTTAATGAAAGAAAAACAAAGAGCCGAGGACAATTCCACTTTACAGGGACACATAAAGAAAGAGCAAGATACCTTATAAAAAGGATAAGCTTCAATATGGGAAGATACTCTGCTGAACAGACAGTAGTAATGGTAATAATATATGTGAAATTGGAATCAGATGATAATGCAAGAGTTGAACATTATTATCCTTTATTGGAAGAATATGATATTGCAATAAGTGGGTTTATAAAATTCCTTGTGAACTTAAACAGATTCCATTCTCAAAAGGGTATTTAGATTACTCATTTGTCGGCATATATTATAGAGAAACTTATTTTATTTTATTTTTGATTAGTATGACTAAACTAGAGAATTGGAAAACAATCACCACCGACGAGGAAGGTGAACCAGTACTCAAATACGATTCACACCATGATGAAATCGTAAACATAAAAACTGGTGAAGTAATCCAAGAATAGGAATGACGATGTAAATTATTCTGAGAATAAAAAGGGATTGTTGAGGACATATGGTTGACTACACTTGCATACATGAGGACCAGATACAAGGACAATCAAGGAAAATCGCTGAATTAGAAACACGAGCAGATTATAAAGACAAAAGGATTGATGACTTGTATAATAAGATAGAGAAGATGGAAGAAAAAATAGACACCCTCAACAAGAACGTCAACCAACTAATACTCCTAAGCAACAAGGGCGACACAGACCTAGAATTAAGATTAAAAGCAATAGAAACCGAACTAGAACTACAAAAACAAACAAGTATCACCAACCACAACCGAATATCACAATTATTAGCAGTAGTTGGAGTCGGATTAACCATAATAACCATACTAATCAATGTTTATTTCAATATGATATAAAAACCAACACTATTTAATAGGAGGTGTCGGATTTTTATGGCTAAATTTAACGAGGAAACCTGCAAATGTTTAGTTGAACTTTATGCAGATGGGATACCACTCAAATATTGTGCTGATGCAGTAGGTATTAACCGCAGCACTATTTATGATTGGATGGATAAAGGAGCGAAAGCAAAGAGCGGTAAGTATAAGAAGTTTTATCTTGATATGCAGAAAGCCAAAGCCAAGTTTATTCAAAAGAATGTGAAAGAGATACAGGATAATAAGTCTTGGATGGCGAAGCAATATCTTTTACAAGTTACTGATCCAGAGACTTATGTAGTGGAGAAGAAGGTTAATGCTGGATTGGATGTGAAGACTAATTTTGATGAGCTTTTCAATGAGGAGGATATCAAGAGGTTTATTGATGAATCAGAGTACCTTAAAGAGGGTGACTAATAATCTTTATTTGTTTTATCGTGCTTTCGTTGCGAATAATTTTGAAGAGAATGTGCATGCTCCACATATAGAAGAGATTGCACGTAAACTGACCCAAATAACTTATGGTGAGGGTAGTAAGAATCGTTTATGTGTTAGTGTGCCACCACAACATAGTAAAAGTTCACTTATCACTATTGCTTATACTGTATGGTTAATCCTACAAAATCCTAATCGGAAAATCTTAGTCATAAATGCTGAAGGAGGATTAAGTGAAACTTTCGGTATACAAATACGAGATTTAATCAACCGTTTAGATGGATTAAATGGCATAACCATAAGCAATGTTAAATCATCCAGTACCTATATAATGTTCCAGAAAGATGGGCAATTAGCACAAGGCCACATCAGATTAGTTGGGAGCAACGGCTCAATTACAGGCCACCCTGAAGACATAATAATCATCGACGACCCTTATAAGGGAACGGATGATATAACCCCAAGTTTATTGGAAAAGAAGATACAATGGTTTACCACTATTGTGGAACAGCGTGTACGTCCGAATACCAAGGTCATAATACTTCATACACGTTGGCACAGTAATGACCTGATAGGTTACTTGGAAAGGGAAGAGCCTGACAAGTATGATTTCATGAGCTTCCCAGCAATCAACGAAAACAATGAGGTACTATGGGAACAATATTATGATTACAATTTCTACCTAGACAAGCAAAGGACACTTGGAGAAAGAATGTTCCAAGCCTTATACCAACAGAAGCCTTTAGACTTGACCAGCGACTTCTTCTACACCGAGCACATCATATGGGATGAGCACCGAACCAGTATGGTTCCAATAGCAACTTGTCGTAGTTGGGATATGGCATATACAGAAGCCAACAACCCAAACAGCAAAACCGCTGATTACACTGCAGGAGTGCAATGCTACAAGTATCATCCAAACCATTACCTATTCACAGATTTCATACATGGACAATTCGGAAAGGACAATATTCATCAAATACAAAACACTGCCTACTTGGATGGTTTGAACAATCCGATACTGATTGAAACTGGTACCAAGGGAGCAGCTGCAAAGGAATTATACAATGTATGGGCTAATGATTACTTGGCAAAGTATAATACTCATCAATCCGAACCATGGGGTACTAAATCGGATAGGGCACAATTGTTAGCGGATATGATGTATGATGGTAAGATACATTTCCTAATACATAATGATACTCTACGGAAGACTGTACTGGACCAATTCAAGGCATTCCCAAACGGACAACATGATGATATAATTGACGCTTGCAGTTATGCAATACACTACCTAAAAGACAAAGGATATGGGAATATTGTAACTGCTGGTAGGAGAAGAACTGCTGAAAGGAGAAAAAGGAGAAGAAGAAGATGAGCATACTTGATAACATTAACATTAACCGTTTATTCACAAGACAATCACATAACAGTAATGTGAAATCATCACAAAAGAAACATACTGCTTATACGAAACTGATTAAGCGTACTGATGATATTGTAGGTTATGATCAAGGCAAGGCAATACTTCGTGACACTCAAGTCGGTACTGGTGCAGAGATACTCAAGTACCTCTTATCCAGTAAACAATGGATATTAACTAATCGTGAAGATTCAAATGAGGTGCAGGAGTTTATCCATGATATGTTGGATAATATGGACACTGAATTGAATACGATAGTTAAAGAGATGACCTCGGCTATCTTTTGGGGTTTCAGTGTGCATGAGTTATTGTATGATGTTCGTGATGGTTATATTATTGTTAAGGATATGGTTCCATTGCACATTAAGACCTTGATGAACAATCCATTCGTTTATGATGACCAGGGAGAGTTGGTAGCGATTCATCAGACTAATGATGATGATGAGGTTGATATACCAATCAACAAGGTACTATTATACTCCTATAACACCTTATTCGATGAGAAAACTGGTAATGGCTTATTATATGATTTCTTGCCAATCACAGAGGACAAGGAAAATGTCATGGATTGGCTGATGACCTATGCAGAAAAGAACGAGTCACCAACACTTTATGGTAAGACTGATAACCCAACAAGTCGTGATGAATTACTAAATGCTTTCGAGGATATTAGTGACGGTACAACTGGCATAGTAGTCGGTTCTACTGATGATGTTGGAGTGTTGGAATCAAGTCATCGTGGAGAAACATTCTTCGACATACTACAGTATAAGGATAATCAAATCTTCAGACGAATGTTCATCGGTAACTTATTGCTTGGTGACAATAGTCAAACTGGAACCTATGCACAATCACAGACTCAATTAGAGTTTGGTAATATGGTCTTTGATGGAATGCTTGAGGAGATAGCTAACCGCATACAGGAACAAGTTATCAACCCAGTAGTCGAATTCAACTTTGGCAAAGAGCGTAAGCCTCCAATCATAAGCTTCGATAAATTCACTAGTGGGGATATTGAAAAGCTGTTCAACATCGTCAAGCCACTAATGGATACTGGTGTGGTGGATAGTGAGAATAGTGCTGTGCAGGAATCCTTGGCATTATTGTTCAAGTCTGAGGCGGGTGTGGAATATGTGAATGAATCCACTCCCCTTAATGAGGATTTCGGTTACCAGGAACCAGTCGATGGAGCCACATTAACCGAGGACATCCTAAGTGATTTAGATGGTATCTGAAGAGAAACTGATAAAGCAAGGAATCAAATACAATGAGGCCTTATTCAAGGAACTGGAAAGAAGATTGGCTCAAGGAATATTAACCAGTGATACGTTGGAGGATTTCCTTGCAAGAACTGAAGAGTACACTACTGCTAACCCTTTAGTCACTACTGGTTACCGTGACACTATGATTCGTTTAATCTTACAGGAGACTAATAATCATAAGTTCAGTCGTCCAGCACAGAAAGAGTTGGCACGTGTCACAATTGAACAATACATCGGCGATTTGATAGTGGGTGTTGGTGAAGACATCAAGAATGATGTCCGAGACATCGTAAAGCAAGGCTACAACGAAGGCCTTTCAAGACAAGAAATCGCAGAGAACATCAGCAATAAGATAGAATCAATCGGCAAGACAAGAGCGAATGTTATCGCAAGGACCGAGATAGCACGAACAGCTAGTGTAAGTGATTACATCATCAACAAGGAAAGAGGAGCCACCTATTTCACTGTAGGTTGCAGAAACACTTGTTGTGAGAAATGTGCACTAGAATACCATGGAGTCAGTAATCCTACAGTAGATAACAGTAGTCGTGAGTTCACTCAAGGAACTCCAGTTAAGTTCAATATGGACCAAACTGACAAGTTGCCGCCATTGCATCCGAATTGCAGGTGTTACCCAATATTCTATTAAAAAAATAAGGGAGAGATGATATAAAATGTCAGAAGGAGAACCAAACCCAATCAAGCAAAAAAAAGATGATGTGAAACCTAAGCCTGATGATACATTAGAGAAATTCAATCAAATCAAGACTCGTTACGAAGAAGAATTATCCCAAAAGGATAAAATGATTGAAGAGTTGAAGAAACAGTTGGCTGACAAGGATAATGAAGTCAACGATACAATAAAAGATTTGAATAACGAGGTTAACGAGAAATTGCAACAAGCCGAAGAACTCAAGGCTTTACAAGCAAATGTTAACGAATTACTAAATGACAAGGCTAACGCATTAGTGGACAAGTACATACATGAAGGAAAACTTGTACCCGCACAAAGAGAAAAAGCATTAAGCTTATGCTTAGCCGACCAAGACATGTTCATAGATTTATATGAAAACGCACCATCAATGGTTGACATGTCTCAGAAATCCAAGAAGGTTACTGGGAACATTGACAAGATGGTCAATTATTTCAAAGAATAAAATTTTCTAATAAAAGGAGGAAATTCTAGATGAGTGAAAACTACAACATGGGACAATTAGGTGTAATTGCTCCATTCAAAGCAAAAGAAGGAACTATCACCATCACTGAAGGAGCATCCGCACATGGAAACATTAAAGTTCCAGTAATGGGTGCACCTATCAAGAAAGGAGACTATGTTGCTCTTGATGGTGAAATGACTGTTAAAAAAGCAGGGTCTAGCGATACCATTATCGGAATTGCATATAACACTCCAAAATGGGATGTTGAACCAACCACTGATTATACTCAAGCACAAGCATTAAGTGCGGGTGTGCTCAGGGAAGTTGGTATTGAAACCAAGTTCAAGAAAATCTTGACTGTTCCTGCAAAAGCAAGTGAAGGAATCGCTGCAGGAGATTATGTAACCTTGAAAGCAGAAGTGGAAAAATCCCAGTCTGCTACTGATTACATGGCTTTATCTGCTCAAGACGCTAACGACCTTGTAGTCATCGGTTTCTTATAAAACAATTAATTGTGAGGTACGATATTTATGGAAACTATACCTGAAATGTTTGAGGAAAGAGTACACAACCTCGAATTTTATGCTCAAAAACAAATTTACAACCGTATTAAATTATTAAACAAATTACCAATCGTGCAAAACGTTGCAGGGGAATTCACCAATTATGCTGGAGACAGCAACCCTGACGATGTAAAAGGTGATGTAATCACTACTGGTGATGGATTAGATTTCAACGAAATCAGTTTCGGTGAACCATCTATCTACCGTGGTGCAACTGTGCCTAAAGGTTTCATGTTCAAAATGAATTCCCGTTTAGAAGACAAGGGAAGACTTGAAGCAACATTACAAGTGTTCATGAACAAATCCATCGGTAAACTTGCAAACTTCTACGATAAAGTATACATGGATGCTTTAGCTGCTGGTGCTGGAATCACTAATGTTACTGGTTTAAAAAACATCACTGGAAGTTCTACTGGTATTGATGTTATCGAAAACGAATTGAAAATCATCAATGCAATGGAATCCATTAATGATGTTGACACTGGTTTCACCCCAACCACCGTATTCTTGCCAAGAGCTGACAAATTAGCGATCGACATTGCATTAGCAAAAAGTGACTTGTTAGATGACAGCAACTTTGAATATATTGGAACCAATTCCATTGCAAGTGGTAAGAAAATCATCATGGACTTAGACACTCCAACTTGTACCATTGAAAAATATGCAGATCCAAAATATAGTATCATTTCCCAATGGGAAGCTGAAACTGAAACTGGTCGTGTATATACTCAAGATGGTGATGTGTTACCACAATCCTTCATTAATGTGAAGATGACTGAACCTAACGAACCACAAAGAAGTTACGTTTACTTATTCGCAGAATCTGGATTGAACATCCTCGAACCAAATGGAATTATGTACATATAATTCCATTCCCATTAATTTTTGAGGTGATTATGGATGGTACAATACCCTACAATCTTGAATTTGCCACAAGATAAGATTAACAGACAAGTATATGAAATGGTTCTTAAACTTCAAGAGGAGAATGCTAGTTTAGCAGAACAAATTGCTACTTTAGCAGAACAAGTTGAAACTTTAGCGAAGGCTACTCCTACAGAAGAACCTGATACACAGGAAAATTCATAAGAAAAATTAGTTTATTTTTATGGGGAAGGTGGAACTGAAATGTCATACTGTACAAAAACTGATGTGAATAGTATGTTCGGAGATATCAGTGATGAAGTCTCTGATGAAATGTTCACAACAGCAATCAACAACAGCGCAACATGGATTGAGGCTAACCTTAAAAGGAATTATGTGCCTATACCAACCTGTAATGTTGAAGTGTTAAGGACTGTTGCAATCTATCATGCATCAAGCGACATACTATTGTCACTGTACCATGGCGATGACTTGCCTGTCCAGTATGATGTCTGGTTCAACAAGGCACAATCATTGCTTGATGATTATATCGAATCCTACCTTAACTCTGAGGCTACAGAGGAGGAGAAAGCCGATAACCAAATGGTGAAACATTCACATGGCTTGACTTATAACCAGAAAAGAAGGAGGAGGGGAAGATGGGTGAGATAACAGATTATGTTACTCTCTACATCGAAGACCTTAACATTCTAGAGGAAACAACTAATGACTTGGCAAGGGACCTTCAAAGGAACATTAAACATGAAGCACCATACCTAGAGGGTAGATTAAGAAGAAGTATCCGTGTTGATACAAGAATCTATGCTACCTATAGTATTGTGACTGGTTTCTGGGATGAAGGCTTGGCACCTCATGGGATTTATGTCCTCGCAGGTTCAAAGGCTGTGGAAGGCAAACCAATGAAAATGCCATGGGGTTGGAGAACAAAACGGAAAGCAATCAAACCTAATGATTTCCTTGGCCGAGGATTAGAACTAACCTTGGAGGCTTACAGATGACTAATATAGATTATGATACTGAAGTCACTTACACTTTCAACATCACTGAAAGAACAATACCAGATTACAAACTCGCTTCAAACATAAGCGAATGGCTTGTAAGTAACTTGGAAAGTTTGACTGATGACACTAATCATACCCTATTCAATAAGGTCAATACTGGATTCAACGAATCCACCTTAAAGACTTTTGGTAAGAAACCAGTATGTGATGTGTATATTGATCGTGTCGAATATGATGCCAACTTCGATTATGACACTCCACAACAAGTCCATACATTTGTATTGGCTTATTTGAAGGGTGCTAACAATCATACTTATATGAAAGCTTGTGAATTGCATGATTATCTCATGCAAGAGTTCATTGAGAATGAAAGCTTCAAAAGGTTGGATAATTATGTTCGTGACACTTTCATCACTAATAGTGAGATTCGTGTTCAACCAGTTAATAGGAATTGGGGAATCATTGTTGCCTTTGAATTAACCCATCACTTATACTAATAAAAAATAATATTATTTTGGAGCGTGTATATTTGTGGCTAAAAAGAAAGAAGAAGGAGTGGAACCTTTTAAGTTAGAAGAAGCATTACATGAGGTTGCTTTACCAGAATATTATAAACGAGCATTCCTCATCACTTGCGACACTAGCAAAATAAAGAGTCAATCTGATTTAGATAAAATGTTAAAAACTTATGGAGAAATGAAATAATGACTGCGAAAATACCTAAAGTTAGCGTATACTTAAGAAATGCTGCATCATCTACTGGTACAGGTCAAGCAGGTAAGATTGCATGTATTGGTGCATTTGACAGTACTGAAACCAATCCAGTTCTCTACACTAATCTCGCAGATGCTCAAGAAGCATTAGGAACCGACACCACCTTTAATGGTGTTGCTTGTTTACCATACTTGTTCCGTGGAGCAACCAGCATCTTAGCAGTGAACATCACTACTAAAGAAGGACAAACCGTAGACAAGACCTTGACAAATGCGAAACTCAGTAGTGCATTAGCAAAGATTAAAGGTGAAGAATGGGATATTTTATTCGTTGCAGAACCATTGACTGATGCATTCATACCAATCATCGACCAATTCTTGGATGATTGTTTTGAAATCAAATACCCTGCAGGTTACATTGGTGCATTGACTGGTGCAACAGATGCAGCAAACATCACCAGTGCAGGATTAGCTGGTGAACATTGCTACGGATTATTAACCCAACAATTAACAGTTGATGGTGTACAATTATCTGCATTATTATCCAGTGCATACTATTGTGGTGTTATTGCTGGTATGAGAGTCGGCAACACTATGACTATGAAAGTGGTGCCATATGTTACTGGAGTAACTCCCGAATTATCCTTTGAGACTGGTGGCAGTGGAAAAGCATTACTCGAAGCAGGAATCACCACTATCAAATGCCAAAACCGTAATGCTGGAAAATATATTGTAGTTAACAGTGAACAACCTAACGGTTTCGACTTATACGTAAATCGTGTAAGAGATTATGTTATTAAACAATTCGCATTACACCAATTCCTTGGTGAACGTAACCGTGAATCCACCTTGAATGAAATCAAACAAGAAGTTGATCGTGTCAAAATCGATTGTGTGAAAACATTAGACTTACTCAAGGACATTGAGTATACTGTAGAGAAGAAGTCTGCAGATACTGTTGACATTATCATTCACAGATTAGCATTCGATGGTTTAATCACTGACATTAATGTTTATGTAACTGTGGTGGTGGAATAAGATGGCAGATAAAGAAGTAATTATTAACGGAACTACTATTGTTCATGGAACTGGTGTGAAAGAATCTATTGAGAACAGTGCTACTAACACTACTGTCTGTTTCGATGAAGTTATCACCGAAGGAAGTGATACTGTATCTTATAAGATTGATGTGGATAGACTCGTATTTGAGACTCGTGAACAATACGAAGGTTTAAGGGACCAACTTAACTCCTTGCTTGGTACTCCTGGTATCTTAACCACTCGTGAAGTTGTAAGGTTCAAGAATGAACCTCCATTCGTGATTGTTAAGAACTTCACTGGTGTAGTATTGGATGGTAAGGATTATGAGATGAATCCTGATGAGCACTCTGCACAATCCTTAAGCTTCGTAGCAGACGGTTGTGAGGAGTACACTGAAGCATTATAAAAATATTCATCCCCCCCTTATTTTATATTCTATTTTTTTTGGAGACTTACCCCCCCTATTTTTTATTACTGTTTTGGGTTTGTCTCCTTATTTTTTTTAAATAAAAATTCCCAATTATGGGAGGAATCATATTATGGTCGACATTGAGAAATTGCAAGAAGATGAATTGGAACAATTGCAAGAAGAGAAAGTTGAAGTTACTAAAGAATACAGTCTTGAAGAACTTATACTGTTAGGTGAAGATGCGAAAACACCTATCATTATCCAGTACCCATTGCCTGATGGTCGTGTAGTTAAGGCGAAAGCATTCGTGAAACAATTAACAATGAAAGAATTAAGCAATGTAGACTTAACTGGAAATGATGTTAAGAGTGCAATGAGTATTTTACAAAGAGCATTATTCAAGGAAAATGGAGACACTTTCAAAAAAGCAGAATTAGAAATGTTACCTATAGGTGTGATACGTGAAGTTGCTAATTTGATAATGAGATTATCTGGTATGGACGAAAACCAACAAGCAGAATTAGCAAATTTTTAGACCTGAAGAAAGGCGATGGCAAACACATAATCTTTCTTCATATCTATACAAATTACCAGATAACTACGAAATCCATTGAGGATATGACTCTTCTACAATATAATGCAATACTCAAGATTACAGAACAAATAATGAAATACAAGCGAGACAACAAACCTCTCGTGGTGATATAAGTATGGTTGAAAAGGAAGTAAAAGTCAAGGTCGCTACTGATGTAGAGGACTCTGAAGTAGAAGCTTTAGAGAAAAAGATTGAAGCTTTACAACGAGAGAAACTCCAATTCCAAGTGGACACTGCAACACAAAAACTTGATGAAACAAGGTCAAAGATAGAAGAGTTAAAAAAGCAGAAAGCAACACTTGAAGTTGGAGCAGATGACTCTGAAATAAAAAAGATTGATGCTGAGATCAGTCAATTGGAAGGTGAAGCAGTTGACTTGCAATTGACTATTGACAAGGCTCAATTGAAAGAGGCTGAAGCTGAAGTTGAAGAACTTGACGGAAGGAACATTGAATTGAACCTTGCGATGGAGAATTTCACTCAAGGTTTAGCAACTGCAAAACAAGGAGTTTCAGAGTTAAAAAGTGCAGTTGATGAGGCTTTGGCTGGTGCTGGTAAAAGGGAAACTAATGAAACATTCCTACAAATGAGTATCGGTGCCAAGGATGCTGAAAAGGCTATGACTAACATTAGTAAAGTGGTTCAGGATTTGCCTGGTGATGATACTGCTATCCAAGGTTTATTATCAAGTGCAGCAGCGAAGAATGCGAAGATGACCGCGGCTGAGATGAAGGCTATGGGTAGTGCTGCAGCAGATTACTTTAGTGCAATGAGCTTCTATGGGAAAAGTGCTACAGAATCACAACAAGATATGACTAATTATATTCTTGCTGGTAACACTGCAGAATTGGAGAGGTCTCCTATATTGCAAGGTCATATTGATAAGTTGAAAGAGGCTAATACTGTCCAGGAAAGGACTCAAGCATTGCAGGAGGCTTTGAAGGAGGAAGGTTGGCTTGATATGAGTCAACAGGACACTTATAATAATAAGTTGGAAACCTTCAATGGTATGCTCCAAAGAGGCCAAGACAATCTGGGTAAAATGTTCATGGAAGGCTCCAAGGGAGCTATGGATTTCGCCTTGAAACTTGATGAGGATACTAATGGTTTATTCGGTATGGGTTTAGCAGCAATGAGTTTTGCAAGTCCATTAACTGATATAATGAGTGGTATCAGTCAGATTGGAATGGGTTTCAAGACCTTAAAAGATGCTGCAGACTTCACTGGAATAAGTAGTAAGTTAGGTGTCTTGAAAACTGCATTAATTGATGTTGGTGGCAAAGCTAAGGAAGCAGCATTGCATTTGCTAAGTCTTGGTAAACAAGCTTTGGTTGCAGGGTATAATGCTTTGAAGTCAGCTGCTATGTGGGTTGTTCAGAAGGCTCAATTGGTGGCTAATACGATAGCGACTTATGCGGCTGAGGCCGCTCAATGGGCTTTGAACTTGGCTATGAGTATGAATCCGATTACAATAATCATCATTGCTATTGTGGCCTTAATAGCAGTACTGGGTTACTTATACTTTAATAATGAGCAGGTACGTGATGCGATAAATAACCTTGGACAAACCTTTGTTGCTATAGGTCAGATAATTTATACTGCTATGGTTAATGCTGTCAATTGGGTTATCGGTGCATTGCAGAACCTTTGGAATTATATCATAACACTTGGTGGACTGTTGCCTGCTAATGTGAGCATTACTGGTAATCAGATTGTGGATACAATATTGAGAGTTGTAGCTTTCCTATTCACATTGCCATTGCAAATCGCAATGATATTCACAAACATTATCGCTAGAGCTTTAGGCTTTGGAAACAATTTCTCACAAAGGATGATGACTGCAGCGGTTAATGCTGTTAGCCGTTTCGCAAGTCAAATAGCACAACTTCCTGGAAAGTTACAATCCGAACTGAACAATATGTTAAGTGCCGTTGGCCGTTGGGCTGCCACACTCCCACAGAAATTTTGGGAAGCAGGTGTAAATGCTGTTAAGAACTTCCTATCCGCACTTGGTATCGCTTCACCTGGTACAATGCAAAGAATGCTTGTATGGGAAGTGTCCGAGATGGGTAGAAGAACACCTATCGAAGGAAGGAAACTAGTATCTAATGTTGCACAATTAGGAGCAGACATTGTAGACAGTTTCGGAGACCCAACACTTGGAGTAAACTTCGACGATACAGCTAACGCTACAATAAGACAAATAGGAACTGCTAATAATAATAATGATGTTCCATTACCGAACATTACCCTAAATGTTGAGGTTGGTACAGTTGACAGTACTGATCGTGTCAATGAGATTGTTGATGCTATCCGTAGGGAATTAGCTTGGAATAACACCACAGCTGGAAGGAGCGTGTAATGAATGGCTTATATAAAAATTCATAGTCGTGATTATATCACAAATTGGTATAATATTGAAAACTTCCCTTTGAAATTACGAGTGGTTCGTGATGAGAAGATTAAGGTGACTCCAGATGATAATGTCCACATCACCGATTTGAAAAGAGGAAAAGATAACATCTTGTACAAGCATTTCCTAAATAGTGGTGATGGTGGAATCACTTTCAAGATAAGTGTAATCATTCATCGTGAGGACAGATGGAACTTGAGCCTCTTTGACAATACGGCACAAAAGTTTGAGATTGACCGTCCGTTAGTAACAGATATACTGAAAAGGTTCTACAATGAGATGATGGTCTTGAGCATTGTAACTGATTTCATTGATGTTCCAAACGGCAATTATATCATCACTAAGAATCCGAGCCGTACACAAACATTAGATGATTATACTGTATGGGAATTGGAATTCACCACTTACAGAGCAATCAATACTGTCAAGTATGCTAACAATAATAGTGCTGTGACTAATGCTATAGCTAAAGCTAAAAAGGCTAATGCTAAAAAGACAACCACTACTGCGAAGAAGACCACTAAATCCTCAAGCAGCAAAAACACTAAACTGGCAAAGTGTAAGTTAACACAATTGAAATACACTGGAAAGAAAGTCACTAATGTTTCTTGTGTGAAACTGATGCAGACAGTATTATACAAGAAAGGTTATTTGACCAAGAGACAGATTGATGGTTGGTACGGTCCAAAAACAATGAATGCAGTCAAGAAATTCCAAACCAAATATAAGAAGAAATATAACCTAAAAGCTACTGGGAAGATGGATAAGAACACCTTGAATGCAATGTGCAAAGTCTAAAAATGGAGGGTGATGATTTATGGTTGCGATTACAAAGACAAATGAAGTCAACTATGATGTGAACCTTATCCAGAACCAAACATTCATCTTCGTTGCAAGGAAAGCCAATGGTCGGAATATGTGGATTGACTGGAAACATAAAGATGCAATCTACTGGACCAAATATCAAATCAAAGAAACTGATATGCGACAAGAGACAGCAAGCTTCACAACTCCACAATACTTGGACTTGACAACTGGAGTGTACTGTGTATTGATTAGCAGCCCTTATCATAAGAACTTCGGAGGAATCATATTGAGTGTTGAATATGATGAGGACGAAGGAATGTACACTTACCAATGCCAAGACTTCAGCCGTACCTACCAATCCAAGTTCGACCTTGTAACCAATAATGTCACATTGCATAGGATATTGAAGACCTTAATCACTAAGGGAGGAATCCCTATAAGTGGAGCGATTAGCAATTCATTAGCAGAATCCTGGAAGAAAGTCTTGAGCGGTTTGAAACCAGCATACCAATATGAGCAAAAATATTATGGATCAAGCAAGAACTTCAATCCAATGACTGAGAAAAGAAGCATCATATTGAAGAATAAGACTTTCATTGAAGCGATAAGAGACCTTGTCTATGGAACTAGTGCCTATATTGATGTATACTTCGACACATATGGGATATGTCATATCAATCCTTATCATAAGGATGACTTGAAAAAGGGTTTGGTGTTATCAGCGAATACTGTTACTGATAGGAAGTTCAAGTTTGACACTACCAATATCATCACTGGTACTGTGGTGCAATCCACTAATAATTTGGTTGCTGGAAACTATTATGATGCAAGCAAGATTGTCAACTTGGACCTTGGTGTTTTCTTCGGAGACTTAACTGCAAGTATAAGCAACCCATCATCTACATCAACAAGCACCAGTACCAAGAAATCCACTACAACTACAAATAAAAGCAATCCTTACAACACTAAAAAGAAGATTGCCTACATAAGTAGTGATAATATCAATGGGAAAAGTGCAGATAAGAAGTATATGAATGATGTTGCAGCACAACTCAAAAAGAATGGGTGGAGTACCAAGATTATTGGTTTAGGACCTAACAGTCACTACTACCCAAACTATGCAAAGAGTTGCAAGAATGGTGTATGGTTCTGCATATTCGGAGGAGCAGATGCAGCAGTATTCAAACAATGCGTAACTAACAATGCTTACACTAATGCAGAGAAGAAGAATAATGTTCGTACTGTTATCGGAATGCATGGTGGCGGAGACATAAGGAAAGGTGGGAAATATTATAAATGGTTGCCAAGAGCACATGATGACAATTACAGTCCAGGAAGCTTCAAAGGAATATCCTACCCATTGGATATGTTAACTAAGGGTAAGGTGCCTATAATGTATGCTTCATCTGCTAAGGATATGGCTGCCAAGTTCCTTGCTGGTGGAGACAATCCAAAAGCATGTTAATAGGAGAGTGATTATTGATGACTATTGCACAAGAGAAAACCGCTGCAAAGAATGAGATGATTGACAGCATAAGAGACCTTCTCAGCTTGAAGGTCACAATCCCACTTGGTAATCCTGACTTGAAATTGGTGCATACGAACCAGTTCTGCCAAACCGAATTGCCAGATGAATTCATGCTTGATAATTTCGGCGTTATCGCAAAGGCGTTGAATTCCAGTTACAGCAGACATTCAGGTTATACGAAGCATAAGTGGTATATCGAGGGCAGGACTGTAACGAATGATGGTGACAAGTTCACAATGGAATTGGAACTTAACCCATTTGCTTCAACCCTTAGGAATTATAGGGAGAATGCTGCTGGTTATGATAAGGCTTATACTGATGCAATAAACAAGAATACGAAGACTAATACTAATAATACTAATGTCAATGGTAACGGTTCCGTAAAAGGTGGTGAAGGAAGCACCATTGATAATCTTGTGAAGAAGATTATCGGCAAGGAAACCAATGACTTGAAAAAAGCCAAACTAATTCACAACTGGCTAATCAATAATGTAAGATACTCTCGTTATGAATGTACAAAATATAACACTCCAGAGAAATGTTATAATAATCGTAAGCATTTGAATTGTGCAGATACTGCAAGATTAAGCAGGTCAATGATGAGTAGTGCTGGATTAGATGCTTATGTGGTTCATGGGACTAACCATTTCTGGTGTGTAGTGAAAATCAATGGGAAAGAGTATGCTACAGATGCTACAAGCAGGCAAAGGAAATTCAATCAAGTGTATAAAGGATTGAAGTATTATGCTAAGAATGGCAAGAACCCAAGTTGTTAAAAAAAGGGGATGATTATTGTATGGATGATATAGGTACAGATATAAAATCCTCATGGGATTTCAATGAGAAAGGAGACCTAATCCTTGTGAGTGATGAAGCGAATATTGTACAGGCGGTGAAAAACCGATTAGGTTGCCAAAGAAATAGTTTAGACCTTTATTATATGGACTATGGCAGCGTGTTAACACAATTCCTTGGATGGCCAAGGACTGATGAGACATTGGAATTTATCAAATTGGAAATTGAAAACACACTTCAACAAGACCCAAGACTACCTAATTACACTTTAGAAGTAGGTTATGCTGATGATGCTAGTGGTGTGGTTATCAAGTTGGACTTTGACCTTGTCGGTGAAGACTTGAGCATGAGCCTTATCATTGATGAGTTTGGATCTGTTGATGTTGTTGAGTCAAATGTTATGGAAGATGAAACCGAAGGAGAATAAAGAGTATGGCTGTTGATGATGTGAGCTTTTTTAGAGTAACTGGTGAGGAAGTCTCTAGGAGCATATTGGTGCAGCAGATGATTGATTTCTATCAGGCTAAACTGGTTGTTGGTGAGACTAAGGTTACTGATTTTAATGAGGGTAGTGAGATTCGTAACCTTTTGGAATCATTTGCTGTTGATTTGTATACTCTCTTGGAAGAAGCGGATGATGTAACCCGGATATGTTTTGTTGATACTGCTGATGGTGAATGGTTGGATAAGCATGGTGCTAATCCTTTAGTTGATTTGCCAAGGGAACTTGGTGAACCATCTACTGGCATAGTGACATTCACCATTCCAGAAACAACAACTAGTGAAGTGGTAATTCCTGCTGATACTGTATTGGTTAGTGAGGATACTGGATTGCAATATGTCACTATAGTTGATGCTATCATTAGTGTAGGTGACACTACAGTTAATTGTATGGTTGAATGCTTGACTGAAGGAAGTGATGGTGATGCTGAATCCAATACTGTCACATTGTTTGATGATGACACTCAATTGTATCCTGGCTTAAGTGTGACTAATCCTGATGCTTTCACTGGTGGAGTGGATTATGAGGAGGATGATGAGTACCGTGAAAGGTTGTTAGCGTATAAGCAGCGTGATGATTTCGGCAGTATTCCTTATTATGACTCTTTATGTGAAAGCGTTGAGGGTGTGCATGATGTTGCATTGGTTGATGTTACTGGTTACACTAAAAAGGTATTGGTGAACGGTACTGTGAAACCTACACCTACAACTGTTTTAACTGATGTTTTGGAGGAACTTAGCAATCCGAATAATGTTGTGTTGAATCATACTTTCACTGTTGATGTTCCAAGTTATGTATCAGTTGATTTGACTGTTAACTTGGGTGTTACTGAAATATTAGGTGAGTCTGAATTGGAGGAGTTGGTTTATGCAGTGTTTGATGGTGGCGAAGCCATTGACGGTGCAATCTTCGACGGATTAAACATTGGAGAAGGACTATCAAGGACTACCTTGTATGATAGTTTTGATTTGATTGAATCTGTCGAGACTATTGAAATCTTAAGTGATGGTGAGGCTTTATCTGATTTGAGTGTTAATCCAGGTGAAGTGTTGAAAGTGGATAGTGTAACCTTTAATCAGACTGTAATATCATAAAATGGGAGGTATTTTGATGACTGTTTTTGGTGATGGTTTGATTGAAAGGTTGAATATGGAATCCAGTTTGCAGGACCCTAATAATCCTATGCATAGGATACTAGACCTTGGTGTTGGTGGCTGGTTAGATGATTATGATGAGAACAGTCTTCAGGAACAAGTTTTCATTGACTCATCTACTGGAAACTATCTTGACTTGCATGGTAAAGAATATGGTGTCAAGCGTAAGGTTGATGAGTCTGATGAGGACTATAAGGAAAGGATAATCCTTGAAAGTCTTGGGAAATTAACTGTAGAATACTTGAGTGAAGTGTATGGTTTAGACTTGTATGTTTATATCCAAGACTTTAGTATGAGTGACAATACCTTGTCCAGTAGGAATCCTTACCTTGCAGGAACTGATGGGTTCATGAGTGTGGTGCCAACGGATATTCAATCATTGTTGAGTAAGAAGTTTGTATTGGATTCTGCACTGCATTATATTTGAGTAGGAGTGATGATTGTATGAGTAATGTTTTGAGTCCTTTTTTCAGTGATGAGGATTTGGAGACTCAATTAAGAACTTTTTTAAGTGAAGAGGAGATGCATAGTGTGGATTTTAAGCGATTGTTCCATGAGGTAATGGATAATGGGGAGTCTTTGGAGTTAAGGTTTCGTGGAAAGTTGTTTTTGATTGATAAGGTTACTGGGTGTGTTCAAGAATGTTGACTGTTGAAGATGCTAATACGATTATAAGGAAATATGGTACAGAAAGTTTTTTTTATACTTTTGATACTCGTTGTTTGCCATTTGATGATGATGAGGCTTTCACGGATTATGAATGTGAATTTTTCACTGTTACTAAAAGGATACGAGGGGACAATTATTTTTGGGACTTCAATTTAAAGAATAAGTATCTCACTGGTAATTCTGCAGCTATGGGTATGGACAATAATTTACTTAACACTCATCCTCAAGAGGATTTTGTGTATATAAACTCTAACAATCCTATTCTCTTTTTGGAAATAAGTGTTTTAGGATTGCAAACTCCTAAGTTAGCATATAAGGTTCTTAGGAATAAATTACCAAATAGGATACTTCTTAACCAAGTAGGACAATATGTAACACTCACATGGGTAAATATTAATGGCGAGGCCAAGGTAACAAATAATAATGCTTTGTTTATTGGAGTAACTACAATCACAGCACCACAAACTGGAACTAAACACAATTTTTTAATAAGATTGCTAAAGACAAACTTCCAGTATGAGTGTACACAAACATTGACTTGTGGTAAAATTAATAAAGTCCTATTAGGCACTAATACTGATTATAAGCCTGGTGGAGCATTAATCCAAGACAATACCCCAACAATCAATGTAGAATACAAGAACCAAATCATACCAGTTACTTGGAGTGAAACAGATAATGATTACATATTCTACCTTGACTTGACACAAGACTATAATCCTGGAAAACTAAACCTAAATGTCCTCGTGGAAACCAATGATGTGATAAACGAATCCATCGACAGCATCACATTGATTAAGGAGGTTGAGACAGTAACCAGTTTCGATAGGTTGAAAGAGGAAATACTTGCAGGAACTGGACTAATACACATCGGTGATAACATTACTTTCACCAGTGACCTCATATTAAACTATGATGCTAAACTATTAGGAAACCAGCATACATTGGAAATGGGAGGATACAAAATCCAATTACAAGAGGATAAGACCTTAATCCTCAATGACTTAACACTCAATGAGGGCAATCCTGCAATCATACAAGAAAACAACACAACACTAGAATGTAATAGATGCACATTCACAGGTAACACTAGTGAAGACTACAACCAATTAGGCTCCTGCATCTACTGCAACACCAACATAGAAAACCTAACAATAACCGATGATTACATTACTAATATTAATGATTGCCTATTCCAAGACAACCAATCAACAATATTCCATGGTGGACAATTAAGCATCAATGGATCTAAATTCATATTATCAGATTCCAATTTTGCAGAAGCTTCCAACCCAGCATTCCTTTATCAGACTGATGGGGAAGCAAATATCAACAATAGTAGTTTCATCATAATACAAGATGGTGATGAATGGTGCAGTGATGAGAAGAATATTGGTTATGCTCAAACTATCCTTGTATGTGGTGAGAATGCAATAGTGAATGGTGAAGACCACTCCACATTGCAGAAGCAGAACAGCCTACCATTCTATGACACCCATAATAATAAGACATACTTGTATGCGAAGTATTATTATCCAAGATTGGAAGGTTGTGTAGTGACAAGCCCATTACCTGGATTTGAGGATAAGAATTGCACATATGCAGTATCCGGTGTGGACTGGATATTCAAGCAGAACAGTCAAGTAACACTACCAGACCAAGCAAATAATAACCAACCAAACTGGGAGGAATGGTAAAAGAATGTATAATGGAAACATCAATGATGAAGAATTGGCACTATTCCTGGAGGATTTGTATGTGCCGAACTTCACAATCAAACTATCAACAGCATTAAACAGCGACCTATTCCAAGTCGAAACAATCAAAGAGAACAGCATATACAAATTATATCCTTTGTTCAACACTAAAACCATTTCAAGCACCAATCCAGAGGATAAAGTGTTTGATAATAAGATGATAATCTGCACACAACAGGAAAAGGAAACAAGATTATCATTCATCAGCGACCCAGAAGCTGAAGTTGAAGATTATATTGAATATGGTGAATATTATGAGTTAGGACATCAATTGACTCAAGAAGAGTTCAATGGTTTAATTAGTTTACTGAGACACTTCCGTACACATGATGACCCATTAACACTAAAACAAGGACTAATCAATGGACGATATGCAGATTATAATTTCAACATCAACGGTACAACAATCACCGACAAGGGAATACTAATCACAAGAGAAACACTAGCAAACCTAGGAACAGTCACAATGACCAATAACAAATTCCATTGGTCCACCTATATATTAGAATTGCAAGTCTATCATGTAACCGACTACAATATCACCGAGGAGGATACAGATGATAGTGTAATCGAAACCTTGGAAGTGAGTCTTGAACCAGATGTGGAAACCACAATCCCATTCGACAAACTGGATTACGATTATGTGGTACTCTTTGGTGCTAATGTGCATATCACACATGACAAGCCAATACTACCAGAGGAGTGAAGATTTTATGGCGAATGAGACATTAGCGGATGAGCTTTTGACTATGATCAAGAGCGAAACTGTCAACAATCCCGCACCACAACGGTGTAGGATAACAAAAGTGTATGAGGATATGCATGTTGATGTTGAGTCATTGCAAGGCTTGTTAAAGTATGTTCAAGTGTTCGGAACCAATGTGAAAAAGGGTGATGATGGAGTATTATTATTCTTGAATGAGACTTATGAGGATTATGTTGTCCTTTTAGGCAATGGTTCTAGTGGAGGTGGTGTTGAAGCAGATGTAGATTTTAATTATTCTTTTGGTTTAAGTGGAATAGATGATGAAATAACAATTGATGCTTTCTTAAAAGTAATAGGAGATTAGATTATATGACAGAAAAAACAATAACTGGAATTGTAACTTGGCTAAAAGGCTGGTTCTATGATAAGACTGAGATTACTGGGTTTTTGAATAATAAAGCTAATCAGTCCGATTTGAACACTACAAATGGGAATTTGGCTACTTTGAGTAGTGCTGTTGATAATAAGGTGGATAAGGTTACTGGAAAAGGTTTGAGTACAGAGGATTTTACTACTGCTTTGAAAGATAAATTGAATGGGATTGAAGCAGAGGCAAATAAGACTGTTGTAGATAGTGCTTTGAGCAGTACAAGTGAAAATCCTTTACAAAATAAGGCTATAAATACTGCATTAACTGGTAAAGCACCGACAAGCCATTCAAGTAGTGCTACAACCTATGGTGTAGGTACTGGGAGCAATTATGGGCATAACAAGATTATAGACAATCTTAATCAATCCACTAATTCAAATGGTTTGAGTTTGTCTGCTCATCAAGGGTATGTCTTGAAAGGTTTGATTGATGCAAAAAGTGATTTTAGTGGGTCTTATAATGATTTGACTAATGTACCATCTACTTTTACTCCATCTGACCACACTCATTTTAGTGCCGAGATTTTTACAGAAGAGGCTTATACACATATAGGTGTTTCAAGTGGGGAGAAATTGGTTAATGTATTGGGAGGGATTGATACTGCTCTTGGCAACCTTTCAAGTATTAAAGCTATTGAGATTGTTGCTACCTTACCTACTGCTTCTGCTTCTACATTAGGCAAATTATATATTATCAATGAAAATTCAAAGGTTAATGTGTATTATACTGAACAAAGTGGAACTGGCTCTTCTGCTACTTACTCTTGGCATAAAATGGATACAGACATACTTGATGAGTTAAGTGTCGATTGGTCTGATATAACAAATAAACCTTCCTCTTTTACACCTTCTACTCATGCACATTCAAGCAATCAGATTAATGAAGTGGGAGCATTAACTAATATTGGCACTTCTGCTAATTCTAACCAACATACAATCAATGGAGCAATTGATACTGCAATTGGTACAATCAATACTACCAAAGGGGCATTGGCTGATGATATTGACTGGAGTTATAACAGTAATGATTTTGTGAATGGTATAAAACTTGTGCCAAAGGCTACTGATAATACTGGGGCAATCATATTCCATCTAAAAAGTTAAAAATGAGGGATTAGATGGCTGATAAAACATTAACTGGAATCATAACATGGCTAAAAAACTGGTTCTATGATAAGACCGAAATAGATTCAGAATTATCAAAAAAGAAATCTCATTACTATGGAACTTGTACAACCTCTGCAAGTACACAAGTTAAAGCAGTTACAAGTACAGATTTTGTCCTAAATACTGGAGTGGTGTTATCTGTAAAATTCACTAACAATAATACATATAACGGCACTGCAAAATTAAAAATTAACGATTCTGAAGATGAAATTAATGTTGCAGTAGTGGGAACAACAACAACAAGCAGATATTACTGGAAAGCTGGAGAAGTTGTAACTTTCGTTTATGATGGCACTAACTTCATAATGGCAGAGGGAGGAAATGCAACAACCACTTACTATGGAGTTACAAAACTTTCATCTTCCACCTCTTCAACAAGCGAAGCCTTATCTGCCACTCCAAAAGCTGTTAAGGCTGCCTATGACCTTGCAAATGGTAAACTAAGTAGTAGTGATGTTGGTGCAGTTGCAATATCCAACAGTTATGCTGATTTGGATAACAAACCAACTATTCCTTCCAATGTCAGTGATTTGAATAATGACAGTGGATATATTACAAGTTCAGCGATTACTGGTATGCTAACATCTTCCGATATAGCCGACAACTTAACAACCAATGATTCTACAAAAGTGTTGAGTGCAAAGCAAGGGAAAGCATTAGCCGACCTAATAGGCAATGCAATAACCTACATAAACCAATAAAAGGATGGTGAAAAATTATGACTAATGATATCTCAACATTGAACGGTGCATTAACCGAATTAGGCGAGACAATGGCATCTAACATCACCAGTAAAGGTGTTACTGCGAGTGCATCGGACGGACTGACAACATTAGCCGATAAAATCCTAAACATCGCTGAAGACGACATAATAACCATAACCGCAAACAGACCATACATCACCTCTACTGAAAAAACAGACCTGATTGTCCACTTAACCGACGGACTAGGACAACCATTATCTAACAAATCAGTTACCGTAACCGACGGAACAAACACATACAACGGCACAACAAACACCGACGGTAATTTCACCATCTATAACGTCTCTATCTCCGCCGACACCACATTCACCGCCACCTACGGAACAATCAGTGCCACCTGCAAGGTAGAATATTACCGGTTCGTGGATTACGCAGTAAAAAACAACCACAACTCCAATTATTTAAACCAAGCAGGAACAAGCAAAATCACCATTACAGGAGCAGATGAATATAAAGAGTTCAAGACAATCAGCACATCAGGAGGAAATATCTATATCGGCTCATCAACAGCCTATACCAACTTCGATGTCGGCAACACCTGGACCATCATATGGGATAAACTACACATTGAGGGGTATAATGTTGCTTTCCAATGTTACAATGGAAGTACAACAGTAGGTATCAACTCTACAGCATTGCTTTTACATAATAGTGATTTTCAGGAATTGAAATTCGTATGCGATGGAAGTTCCATTAAGGCTTATGTTGATGGTGTATACAAGACCCAAACCAGTTACACTTCAACTGGACATGGTTATTTGAGGATAAACCTAAACAACAATAATGGTGCATCACAAGTAACATTCAGAGCAAAGAATATCAGAATCAAATAAATAACACTAAAACAAGAGGTGAAAACATTTCCTATAAAAAATCTTCAATATTGGTTGAAGCAAAACAGATAAAAATATTTATTGAGAAGAATAAGATAACTCCTACGGCTTGTACCTTGGATACTGGGGTAACATTATCTCCTTATTCTTTATCTTTTTTAATGGGTGAGTTAATCCTTAATCCTAGGAAAACTGATTACTTCTTAAAGGCAGTTGTGAAATATAATAGTGATAAACATAAGGATACAATCAACGAAAAAGTAACCCAAAAAGATTACTTGAAAATGATTAATAACTTCCTCACATATTGTAATACAAACAAGAGAGTACCAAGCTACATAACAACAACACAAACAAAAACAAGAGTGTCATTTGAACTATTCATGTATTGCTTGAGTAAAATAGTAGTATACTATGCAAATAATAACACTTTACCAAACTATTGCTTATTTACTGCAAAGGATATAACAAATACTACAAGCAATAACAAAACCAGTAAAAAAACAGATAATACATCTACATCAAGCAACCTATACACACAAAAAGGACTAAACCATAACTTAGGTTGCAATGGATTAGGACAATGCACACCCTACTATTGTGCCTGTAATAGCCTACAACAAATGTTCCATAAGTTAAGTGGCAAAACTATTAGTGAAAAAACCATCGCACAATGGGCAGGAACAACCACAAACGGAACATCACATCAAGGCATAAACACAGCAATCCACAAGTATGATCCAAAACTAAAAGTACAATGGAAAAACTTTTCAGATTTAGGTAACACAATGGACAGTAGGTTCAAGAAGCTCGGCGAAATAATTAGTGATAACAATACAGCAGTATTCACCCATTTAGGATATAAATATCGTTTTGGCCATTATGAAGTACCATACCAAATCGATACCAAGAACAAGACCATAAAAGTAATGAACAGTCTAGGCAATCGTAGTGGTAATGGTTACCTTGGATACATTGAAACAAGAACCTACAACTTAGAAGCAGATTATATAAGGAATACACCAGGCGGACAACCAAGCATATGCATCATAAGAAAGGTGAAATAAATGTTTAAATGGTTAGCAACTAAAATAGTAGACTTTGCACAATCCCAAGTAGACAAAGCTTATGCAGAAAACGGATTAGATGACAAAACATTTGATTTACAGTTACAAATTAAT
>Ga0326513_10000775_pt1 | contig 27076 bp, 24 predicted proteins | sample 2_2465_0518_D_FD_203654 | JGI IMG/M metagenome (GOLD analysis project Ga0326513, IMG submission 203654) | Bovine rumen microbial communities from UC Davis, California, United States - 2_2465_0518 | ecosystem: Host-associated > Mammals > Digestive system > Stomach > Rumen | place: USA... | reverse complement strand
CAGGACTCACATTCGGTAACCGACCAGACACAAGGAAACTGGAATGGCATCGTAGGGCGCATGGAGTTGCAGGCCCAATGGGACGAGGTGAACATCAAGCATGTGCGTGTTGAGCCAGATGTGGCAACCCATAGTGTCCGTGTCATTGTTACCCTGGGAGATCATATTTCCCCTGTGCGTTCTTTCCCGTTGGGGGAGTTTAGGGTCAATGTCAGTGTTCGCCATTTCACTCACGACACGATTGACTACTACCGTATCTCACAAAAGGATGCTTATGGCAGCCGTCGGGATTTTGTCATTGACTTGGGCGGGAATGCCAAGACTTGGGACGAGTTTAATCCCGACCTATACCATTTGACCGTTGAGGCTGGCGACGATACTTATGAGACTACCTTTGGCTTACGAAATATCGAGGTTCGGGGTCGGCAGATCTACATCAACGATCGTCCGCTCTATCTTCGTGGCACGGTGGAAAACTGTTGTTTCCCCGAAACGGGCTATCCGCCTACCGAGGTTGATGAGTGGCTGCGTATCTTCAGCAAATGCAAGGAGTTTGGATTGAATCACGTTCGCTTCCATAGCTATTGTCCTCCTGATGCAGCATTCACCGCTGCAGATTTATTAGGCATATACCTGCAGCCAGAAGGTCCTTCGTGGCCCAATCATGGAGTCAAATTGCGTCGTGGGATGGCTATAGATCAGTACCTGTTGGAAGAATCAAAACGCATCATCGACGAATATGGCCACCATCCGTCGTTCGTGATGATGGCTGCTGGCAATGAGCCTGCGGGAGATTGGGTGAGCTATTGCAACGACTGGGTACGTGAGATGCATGACTACGACCCCACCCGCATCTATTGCGGAGCCTCCGTAGGTGGCGGTTGGGCCTGGGACAGTGGTTCTGAGTACCACGTCAAGGGAGGAGCTCGTGGGTTGGACGAGTGGAATCGTCGTGCCCCGTCGAGTGATGATGATTATTACAGTGGCATCGAGTTTCCCCGTAACTACAAGGAAAGCCAGCCCAACCAGACGCCTATCGTCACCCATGAGAAAGGGCAGTGGTGCGCTTTCCCTGATTTCAAGGAGATACCTCAGTACACAGGCGCCTACAAACCTGGTAACTTTGAGATTTTCCGTGATCTGCTGCGTGACAACGGTATGGCTTCGCAGGCAGAGAAGTTCCTGTATGCCAGTGGAAAGTTGCAGACATTGTGCTATAAATATGAGATTGAAAGAAATCTGCGCACCAAGGACTATGCTGGTTTCCAACTCCTTGGATTGAATGACTATAGTGGACAGGGAACTGCGCTCACAGGAGTGCTCAATGTTTTCTGGCGTGAGAAAGGCTATTGTACTGCCGCAGATTGGCGTGAGTTCTGTTGCCCATTGGTGGCATTAGCCAGATTTCCTAAGTTTGTATATACGACAGGAGACACCCTTCGTGTACCTGTCGAGGTCTACAATGCCTACTGTACGACGATTGATCAAGTGAGTGCAAACTATGACATCACTGATGATAGCTCACATGTCTACACCGTTGGACGCTTCGACCTTCAAGAGTTGCCAATGGGAAAGAATTACAAGTTGGGCACGGTCGTTTTCCCCCTTGATTCTATCACACGCCCAACAAAACTGACCCTCAATGTGCAGTTCACTCAGGAATTGAAGAACCACTGGGATTTCTGGGTTTATCCGAACAATCTTCCTTCTGACCTCTCCCAGGAAAGTGGGAATCGTAGTTACCCGCTTATTACAGACACCCTTTCAGACCAAGCCTTAAAGGTACTGGCTAAAGGTGGTACCGTGCTGCTTGTTGCCGCTGGTCGTGTGTCATTGGGAAGTGATGTGAAGCAAACCTATCTTCCAGTCTTTTGGAACACATCGTGGTTTAAGATGCGTCCGCCACATACCACGGGAGCCTACATCCAAAAGGATTTTCCACTATTCAAGTACGGCTTCCCCACCGATGATTGGGCCAACCTGAACTGGTGGGAACTCCTCAACAAGGCTCAGGTGATGAACCTGCGTGAGTTGCCTTTCGATTACCAGCCTCCCATTCAGCCTATTGATACGTGGCACGTCAGCCGCAAGTTAGGTATGCTCATCGAGGCTAACGTCTTGAAAGGTCGGTTACTTATGACCACGATGGATATTAGCAATCAGCTGGATCAACGTCCTGTAGCTCGACAGATGCGACATGCCATCCTACGCTACATACAAAGCGATGATTTCCGTCCCCAAATCACGCTGACGCCCGAAGTGGTGGGCCATTTCTTTACTGAGCAGGCTCCACCTGTGGATATGTTTACAAAAGACTCGCCTGATGAGCTAAAACCGAAAATAAAATAAGGTAGCAAAGTGCATCAACTATAGATGATGAAAAAGACCATGAACTCTTATCTCAAATATTTCAGGCTTCTATGCCTGCTGATCTTCTTTTATGTCTCTACGACCATTCAAGCACAATTGCGAGGTGTGGTGGTAGATGCGGGCGATGGTGGCCCTGTGCCATACGCCACTGTGCAATATAAGGGTAATCGTGTGGCTGTAAGGGCAGACGGGCAGGGACGTTTCAGCATAGAGCGGCACAATGGTTGGCGATTGACGTTCAGTTCTGTAGGCTATCGCTCTCAGGTCATCAATGTAGGACCTCAGACGACTTCCCAGATGACCATTCGTCTGGCGGCAGACAATCGGACTCTGAGTGAAGTGACGATTAAGTCAAAGAAGAAAACACGCTATCGTCGCAAGGAAAACCCTGCAGTGGAGTTGATGCGTAAGGTCATTGCCAATAAGAAGAAGGCCGACCTGAAACGCCATGATTACTATCGCTATCAGAACTACCAGAAAATCATGCTGGGTCTGAATGACCTGAGCCCAGAGACGTTGGAGAAGGGTATATTCAAGAAATATCCCTGGTTGCGAGAACAGGTGGATACCAGCCAGTATACCGACAAGTTGGTGCTTCCTCTGACGGTCGATGAGATGGTGACGGAGCATCTATATAGAAAAGATCCTAAGTCTGAGCGAACAATAGTAAAGGGAACAAAGTCGAGTGGTGTGAACGACCTGTTCCAGACGGGTGAAATCCTTACCAACGTCATGCGTGAGGTCTTTGCGGATGTAGATATCTATGATGACTATATCCTGCTGATGCGCCATAAGTTTAGCTCGCCTATTGGTCGTGACGCTATCGCTTTCTACCGATATTATATCACCGATACCGTCTATGTCGGCCCTGACCGCTGTATCCATCTCGACTTCGTTCCCAACAACCAGCAGGACTTTGGCTTCCGTGGACAGATTTACATCCTTGATGACACTACTTATCAGGTGAAACGGTGCGAACTACATATTCCACGTTCGAGTGATGTCAACTGGGTGGAGTCGATGCAGTGCATGCAAGAGTTTGCGCGACAAGACGACGGAGAGTGGCTGCTGACGGTGGATGATATGGTGGCAGAACTGATGGTAACTGACTTCATTGCAAAGGCTGTGGTGACGCGAACTACCAGACTAAGCGATTTCTCTTTTGCTCCCCTTCCTCGTGAACGGTTCAAGAATAAGAACCCGATGGTAGTCGAGGCGGGGTCCAACCAGCGTGACGATGCCTTCTGGGACCAGCATAGGCAGGTGGAGTTTACGAAGAGTGAGCGTGGTATGGAGAACTTCCTTACCCATATAGAGCAACTGAAATACTACAAGTATGCCATCTTTGTGCTGAAGGCTTTCGTTGAGAACTACTTGGAGACGGGTTCACGTGATAATCCCAGTAAGTTTGACGTAGGTCCTATGAATACCTTTATTTCGCAGAATTTCTACGACGGGCTGCGTCTTCGTGTCGGTGGACAGACCACTGCAAACTTGAATCCGCATCTTTTTGCCAGAGGCTACTATGCCTATGGAACCAAGACCCATGAGAATTACTATAATGCCGAGTTAACTTACTCTTTTAACCGCAAGCAATATCTGCCGCAGGAGTTTCCTGCAAACAACTTGACCTTCTCGTCAAAGCGTGACGTGGCCTTGCCCAGCGACAAATATACTATTACCGACAAAGACAACATCTTCTCCTCGTTCAAGGTACACAAAATAGACAAGATGTTCATGTATAACACCCAGCGTCTTGCCTACAATTATGAGACACCCACTCACCTGTTATTCTCCGCCGATCTGAAGACGGAGAAAATAGAATCCATAGGTGATATTGCCTTCGTTCCATTATCATCCACTCTTCCCTCATCTCCCAACATCACTCGGCCCTCGAGCATTCGCTACACCGAGTCAACCTTTGGCCTCCGCTATGCTCCCGATGAAAAATTTGTGAACACCAAGCAACGCCGCCGGCTGATGAATAAGGATGCGTGGTACATCAGCTTGCAACACACTGTGGGCTTCAATCATTTCCTGGGGGGACAGTACAATTATAACTTTACAGAACTGGAGTGGTTCCATCGTACATGGCTACCCATGAGTTGGGGACGTATCGACTCATGGCTCCGTATGGGACAACAATGGAATCAGGTGCCTTGGCCGTTGCTGCCGATGCCCCAAGCCAATCTTTCGTATATCGTTTCTCCGAGCACCTTTAATTTGGTCAATAATATGGAGTTTCTCAATGACCGCTACGCTTCACTCATGCTCTCATGGGAAATGGGCGGTAAGCTGTTGAACCGCATACCGCTGTTACGCAAGCTGAAATGGCGTGAGATCCTGGAGCTGAAATGCCTGTGGGGAACACTTTCAGATAAGAATAATCCGTTCCTGGCGAAGAACCAGTCAGACAGCAAGTTGATGGTGTTTCCTGAGGGCTGTTTCGTGATGGACGGGAAACGTCCCTATTGGGAATATGCCATCGGCATTCAGAACATCTTCAGTCTAATCCAGATAGAGTATGTGCATCGCATTAACTATTTGGATCTGCCCACAGCGCAGAAGCATGGCATCCGCTTTGTTATCAACCCCTCGTTCTAAGAGGGGTTGATTGCTGTTATTTGTAATCGCGGATACGAACTTCGATACCTGTTCCAGCCAGTCTGAACATAAGCTGGTTGACGGGCGTATCACCGTAGTGGTAGGGGAAGAGCACCTTAGGCTTGATAATCTTTGCAGCACGCACCAACTGGTCAATAGTCATGGTGTATGGCTGGTTGCAGGGAAGGAAAGCAATGTCAATGTTCTTTAGGTCAGCCATCTCAGGGATGTCCTCGGTGTCTCCAGCAATGTAGATACGAAGCCCATCAATGTCAAGCACATAACCATTGTCGCGTCCTTTGGGATGGAAGTTAAGATGGTCAGGTGTAGTGTTGTAGGCAGGAACGGCCCATACCCAGATGTCGGAAGCTACCTTCAAGCTGTCACCATTCTTCAGCAAGGCGCCTTTTTGAGTGTGGAAATAGGTGGATGAGTTAAGGCAATAAACGGTGTGGTTATTGCCTAATTGTCCGATGGCCAACGGGTCAAAATGATCCAGGTGTTCATGGGTTACTATGAGCACGTCGGCACGAGGGAATGTGGAGAAGTCAGTCTCTGGCTTCAGTCGCGTCACAGGGTCAACAAAAATGTAACGACCATCGTATTCTATCATCATCGTTGCATGTTTGATGTGGGTGATAGTGACGTTTTTACCTGTTGGGGTTGTAAACGTGTCGCTCTTTTGGGCAGCGTGAACAGTAATAGCCATAAGGAGGCAGAAGTTGGCAAGTAGTGATTTTAAAATCAGGTTCATTATTGTTTGATGTTTAAATTTGATGGCAAAAGTACAAAAAAAGAATGAAGAACGAGCATACTTCATTCTTTTTTTGTATCTTTGCAGCCTAAAAACATATATTCGAATATATTTTTATTGACAAATGAACGTACTTGAACTGAGTGAACAAGAGATTCTTCGTCGGCAGTCGCTTGACGAATTGCGTCGTTTAGGTATAGACCCCTATCCCGCAGCCGAGTATCCTACTAACGCTTTTTCTACAGAAATCCGCGAATCGTTTAGTGACGATGCTGAGCCTCGTGAGGTGAGCATTGCAGGTCGTATGATGAGCCGCCGTGTAATGGGCAAGGCCAGCTTTGTGGAGCTGCAGGACTCTAAAGGCCGCATACAAGTCTACGTCACCCGTGACGACTTAGCTCCCATTTCAGCCAACGAGGAGGCCGGGACCTACCAAGTCTTCAAGAAACTGCTTGACATTGGCGACTTCATCGGTGTGAAGGGTACGGTGTTCCGTACACAGACAGGCGAGATTTCTGTGCATGCCAAGGAGTTGAAACTGCTATCGAAGAGTCTGAAGCCTCTACCCATTGTGAAATATAAGGATGGCGTTGCATACGATAAGTTTGATGACCCAGAACTTCGCTATCGTCAGCGTTATGTTGACTTGGTGGTCAACGATGGTGTGAAAGATACGTTCCTGCAGCGTGCCACGGTTATTCGTACATTGAGGAAGGTGCTGGATGAAGCTGGATATACCGAAGTGGAAACACCTACTTTACAGATGATTGCAGGCGGTGCCAGTGCCCGTCCTTTCATGACCCACTTCAATGCCCTGAATCAGGACATGTATATGCGCATTGCCACTGAGTTGTATTTGAAGCGCCTTATTGTAGGTGGTTTCGAAGGTGTCTATGAGATTGGCAAGAACTTCCGCAATGAGGGAATGGACCGCAACCACAATCCGGAGTTCACCTGTATGGAGCTTTACGTGCAGTATAAGGACTATAACTGGATGATGTCGTTCACAGAGAAACTATTGGAGACAATATGTATCGCCGTGAATGGAAATCCTGAGCGTGAGATTGACGGACAAATAGTTTCGTTCAAAGCTCCCTATCGCCGTCTGCCTATCCTTGATGCCATCAAGGAAAAGACGGGCTTTGACTGTGAAGGCAAGACAGAGGACGAAATTCGCGCTTTCTGCAAAGAAAAGGGTATGGAAGTCGACGAGACGATGGGCAAGGGTAAGTTGATTGACGAGCTGTTTGGCGAGTTCTGCGAAGGCACGTTCATTCAGCCTACATTCATCACCGACTATCCCGTCGAGATGTCACCCCTGACCAAGATGCATCGTTCAAAGCCAGGACTCACCGAGCGTTTTGAATTGATGGTCAACGGTAAGGAACTGGCCAATGCTTACTCGGAGTTAAATGACCCCATTGACCAGGAGGAACGTTTCAAGGAGCAGATGCGACTGGCAGACAAAGGCGATGACGAGGCGATGATTATCGATCAGGACTTCTTGCGTGCCCTGCAATATGGCATGCCTCCCACTTCGGGCATAGGTATTGGTATTGATCGCTTGGTGATGCTGATGACAGGCAAGACGTATATTCAGGAGGTGCTGTTCTTCCCGCAGATGAAGCCAGAGAAGAAGGCTCCGCAAAGCTCTTTGCAAGAATGGGCTGCTATCGGCGTACCCGAGGAGTGGGTCTATGTGTTGCGCAAAGCAGGCTTCTATCTTATTCAGGACATCAAGAATGAGAAGGCGCAGGGATTGCAGCAAAAGATAGGCGAGATTAATAAGAAATATAAGCTCGGATACGAGAAACCCAGCGTAGACGAGGTGCAGACATGGATAGATGCGGCAAAATAGCCATTATCGGTGGTGGTAGTTGGGCAACGGCCATAGCCAAGATTGTGGTGGGGCATACGCATCACATAGGGTGGTATATGCGTCGTGATGACCAGATAGAGGACTTCAGGCGGCTGGGGCATAACCCCAGCTACCTGACAAGTGTTCATTTCGATCTTAACGAGATACACTTCGAGAGCGACATGAACCGTATTGTCACTCTCTATGATACTTTGGTCTTCGTCATTCCCTCGCCCTATCTGAAAAATCATCTGCGAAAACTGAAGGTCAGGTTGAAGGACAAGTTCATTGTCACGGCTATCAAGGGCATCGTGCCTGACGATAATTTGGTTTGCTCCGAATACTTCCATGAGGTGTTTGACGTGCCTTATAGCAATTTGGCTTGCCTGGGCGGTCCCTCACATGCCGAGGAAGTGGCTTTGGAACGCCTGAGCTATCTGACTGTGGGATGTAGCGACCGTGAGAAGGCTCAGTTTTTTGCCGATGTGTTGACAAGCCAATTCATCAAGACCAAGATTTCTACCGATGTGATTGGCATTGAATTCTCTTCGGTGCTGAAAAATGTTTATGCTATCGCTGCCGGCATTTGCAATGGATTGAAGTTTGGTGACAACTTCCAGGCAGTGCTCATGTCGAATGCGGTGCAAGAGATGGAACGCTTCCTCCAGACTGTGCATCCCATAGCACGTAATATTGGTGACTCCGTCTATTTGGGCGACCTACTCGTGACGGGCTACTCCAACTTTTCGCGTAACCGTGTGTTTGGTACCATGATAGGCAAAGGCTACTCGGTGAAAGCAGCTCAGATGGAGATGGAGATGATTGCCGAGGGCTACTTCGGCACCAAGTGCATGAAGGAGATCAATAGGCACTATCATGTCAACATGCCTATCCTTGATGCTGTATATAATATATTGTATGAGCGAATCTCACCACAGGTGGAGATAAAACTACTGACAGATTCCTTTAGATAACAGCTAACTATAACTAACCTAATAATATGAAACTCAGAAATCTTTTTTTTATCTGCGCCTTCACAGCCTCTCCCATAGCGGCGATGGCTCAAGAGCTTTATGACATCTCGGCGCACTATCTGCAGAATAGTTACTTTGACAGCAACTACGACTACGATGTGAGTCAGACGGGTAATGTGGAAAAGGAACTTCTGCCAATTGAAGGCTGGACGGAAGCCCACGATGCCGACTATACCATCAGTGGTATCTATCAGATTGGGACAAAGAAAACCTTTAACGGCGCAAGCATTCCCGCAACTAATGTCTTTGGCACAACTGATGGCGGTGTCCTGGCTTTGAGTACGGGTTGGTCGAAATCGCTGAAGTTCACTCAGACCGTCACACTGCCTGCTGGCAACTATCGGCTCGTATCTGCCTATTATAATGGAGACGCCTCGAAAACGGGAGGAAAGAGTCTTTTGGGCTGGCTTCCAACGGGTGGTACTTCCATGTTGTCTAAAGTCACTTCCTTCCCTGTGGGTGAGTGGGTTACCGATACGATTGTGTTCAGGCTGACCGCTACGAAGACAGGAAAAATCCAGATGGGTTTCCAAGCCGTTGCCAATGGGTCGGAAAACTCGGCCAAGATTTCTCTGGACTATGTAAAGATACTCCGTGACACACCTTATGGCGAGGTGGACTTGGCCATATACAAGAACAACCTGAACACCCTTATCAAGAGTGCCGAGTCTAAATATGGAACAGGTACAGGAAGAGGGGCCGCAGCTTTGAAGACCGCCATAGACAAGGCTAAGGAGGTATATGAGAGTACTACGGTGACAGTGGAAGAAATCAATGAGGCTTATGATCAGTTGAACGAAGCGCTGACCCTCTATAATGCCTTGGCTCTTGCAGATTCCAAGTTGAAGGCTCTCCTTACCACTGCCAACACTACGGCTAACAAGGCAGGGGGAGATGATGCCGACGAATTAAAGCAGGCCATTGCTGTAGCGCAGGCTGTCTATGATAATGAGGAGGCCACCGTTGAGGAACTGAATGCCGCTACCGAGGCTTTGCAGGTAGCACTTGATACCTATAATTATAGTCATCCCACAGGTAAGATTCCCACGGTGAAGACTGATCCTCGATTTGCCCGAGGGGCCACGATGGCTTTCGGACGTCTGTCTATCACGATGAATGGCGCAACCATCAAAGAGCGTGGCTTCTGCTGGAGCGAGCATCCAGAGCCTACTATCTTCGACAATCGTTCCACCAAGACGCTGACGGGCAGCAGTGTCACTGGTACAATCTATAGGTTGCCGGACCTGAAGCCCTCGACCATCTATTATATGCGTGCCTATGCGGTGACCAGTGGCTATCAGGTGGCTTATGGCAATGTCATTAAGTTCTGTACCATTCCTAAGGGACAGATCACTTTCACCATGCGCGACGGTGGCGATCAGGCCACATACAACCGTATCAAGTCGGCCACAGTCTTGGCACTTGACTATTGGAACAACTTGACTGAGATGAAGGGCTTCAGTCCTAATGTTGGCTTTGTTGATGGAGTTCCCACAGCCGACTGTTCTTATGGTGGCTGGATTCGTGTGGGTTCCAACACTTCCTACCAGCGTTGTGGCACGATTATGCATGAGATGCTACACGGATGCGGCGTCATCCCTTGGGCCGATACAGAGTGGAGCCGTCACAACCTGCGTTCAGGCGTCAATGGCGATGGCTATGGTACTGGCCTATGGTTGGGTGATCGTGTGACTGAGGTGGTGCGCTTCTTGCAGAACTCGACCACAGCCCAACTCAATGGTGACTATCAGCACATGTGGCCCTATGGTATCAATGGCGCCAGCGAAGACAACAATGAGGATGCCCTCTACATTGGTTGCAGCCTTGTTTGCCAGGCATTAGGCGAAGATGGATTACAGCATACCTATTCACAGTTTGCAGAGCCTTATTATGCCTTTGTACAGGAGAATGAGGTGAAGTACTATATTAAGAATGAGTCAGAGAATCGTGGCCTTTACACCGCCTACTTGATGCCTGATAAGAATGGCAAGTTGTTGTGGCGTGATATGACGTCGCAGGATGCTGCTCAGAACGATAGCGCCGCATGGTATATCTCGTTCACTCCTACCAACCAGTATTATCAGTTCCGCAATGCCGCAACGGGACAGTACATCACCTATAGCAGTGGCATTAAGACTGTTACCAAAGCATCACCATCAGCCACGGAAGACTGGCATTTGATGAAGGGCCGTGTTGACGTTGATGGTATGCGGGGCTTCTGGATTATCCATCCTGAGTCCAACTGGAGTCCAAGATGTTTGCAGGCCAATATCAATGGAGCCACTGCTTCTGAAGTATTCAATATTGCCAACACAGCCGAGGCCCAGCGTTGGCTCATCATGACGCTCGACGAGATGCAGAGCTTTGAGAGCAAGGCGTTGGCAAAGGTGAAGGGACAGGCAGAAGATGTATTGGCAAGAGTGAAGGCTATGGTGGCCGTTCCCCATACTGAGGATGTAGAGGGCACCGACCAGGCTATCCAGTCTAAGTTGCAAGAACTTGACGAACGCAAGGCTGCTGCTGTCTCGACAACTGAGTTGAATGCTATCATCAGCGAGGCTCAGGAGGCAGCCACCACGTTCCTGCAAAGCGTGACGGCTACAGACCCAGCTCAGCCCTTCGACCTCACCTATATGCTGACCAACCCGACAATAGACGAGAATACCGACGGATGGTCGCAGGCTGCTACCATCAGCTATGGCTGTGGCGAGTTCTATCAAGCAACCTTCGATTTCAACCAGACCGTCAAGCAGTTGCCTGCTGGCACCTATCAGTTCTGTGTCCAGGGCTTCCAACGTCCAGGCGCTTACACTACCTGTGCCAATGTTCCTGTAACAGCTACCATCTATGCGGGCAACAAGAGCGAGAAGCTGGCCCATATCGTTGACGGAGGACAGGCCAAGCGGTTCAATAAGGGTGGTTCCGAGGTAACAATCAACGGAAAACTCGTACCAAACGATATGAGGGCTGCCAGTGTCTACTTTGCCAATGGTCTCTATGAGAATCGTGTTGCCGCAAAGGTAGCCAACAACAATGGCTCACTCAAGGTTGGTATCAAGTCTTCCTCCATGCCTAACAGCTACTGGGTCATTTTTGACAACTTCCGTCTCTACTTCTATGGTAAGATGTCGGAAGACCTGCTCGGTATTGAAGAGTTGCAGGCTGATAAGAAAGCAAACCAGCACATCTATACGCTTGATGGTCAACGGATGAAAGACAACGCAACGTTGCGTTCGGGTCTTTATATCATTGGTGGCCGCAAGGTTGTGGTGAAATAAACTAAGACGAATGAAATACGGAATTATTGGAACGGGCGCCATTGGTGGATACTATGGCGCCCGTCTTGCAAGACAAGGACAGGAGGTGCACTTCCTGTTGCGTAGTGATTATGAATATGTGTGTGAGCATGGCTTGCAGGTTGACTCCTGCAACGGCTCGTTTCATTTAGCCCATCCCAATGTCTATCGGAGTACGTCCGATATGCCCCAGTGTGACGTGGTGCTGGTCTGTCTGAAGACCACGACGAACAAACGACTCAGCGAGTTGCTGCCTCCGTTATTGCATAAGGACACGCTTGTCGTGTTGATACGGAACGGTATCGGTGTGGAGCAGGACGTGCAGCAAATGTTTCCCGACGTGCAATTGGCAGCAGGCTTGGCATTCATCTGTTCGGCCAAGACCCAACCGGGGCGTGTCAATCATCAATGCTATGGTCAGATCAACTTAGGCAATTTCTCTTGTCGCAACGAAGCTACGATCTGTCAGGTGGCCGATGACTTCAATGCATCCGGAGTACAGGCAGGATTGGTGGAGTATCACGAGGCACGATGGAAAAAAGCCGTTTGGAACATGCCATTCAATGGAATGACGGTGGCGCTGCATACGCAAACCGATCATTTGCTGAAGCATCCTGCTACGCGCCGTCTTATTCGTGAGCAGATGCTTGAAGTGATTGGTGCCGCCCGTCATCTTGGGGTGCAGAACATCGACGAGTCGTTTGCCGACAAGATGATAAGCACGACCGACGAGATGGTTCCTTACTCCCCGTCTATGCGCTTGGACTATGATTTCCACCGTGCCATGGAGATACATTACTTGTATACCCGTCCCATCGAGATGGCTCGTGAGGCAGGTTTCTTCATGCCCCGTCTGGAGATGCTCGAAGCCGAACTGAAGTTCTTGCAAGAAGCAAATGTGAAGCCGGCATAGCACATCTTTTGCGTTAATGTTATGAAAATGTTTGTCTTTTACAGAGATTTTTCTTATTTTTGCATGCAAAATCTAAACAATATTTTTATCTACGTACAAAATGAAGAATATTAGTCTTGACATTACGAAGGCGTCTTGTTTCCTGAAAGAGGGCGCTGTGGCTGCTTTTGCCCCTCAGGTGAAGGCTGCTCAGGAGGCACTGGAAAAGGGCACTTGCCCAGGTAACGATTTCCTTGGATGGCTTCACCTGCCGTCATCTATTACTCCAGCGTTCATTGCAGAACTGCAGGCCTGCGCCAATGTGCTTCGTGAGAATTGCGATGCCGTGGTGGTTGCTGGCATCGGTGGTAGCTACTTAGGTGCTCGTGCCGTTATTGAGGCTTTGAGCAACTCTTTTGGCTGGCTCATTCAGGATAAGAAGAACCCCATCATCCTTTTTGCAGGAAACAATATCGGTGAGGACTATCTCTTTGAACTGACAGAGTATCTGAAGGACAAGAAGTTCGGCGTTATCAATATCTCTAAATCGGGCACTACGACTGAGACTGCCCTGACCTTCCGCTTACTGAAGAAGCAGTGTGAGGCTCAGCGTGGCAAGGAGGAAGCCAAGAAAGTCATCGTGGCTGTGACTGATGCCAAGCGTGGCGCTGCCCGCACCTGTGCTGATAAAGAAGGCTATACCTCGTTTATCATTCCCGACAATGTGGGTGGCCGTTTCTCTGTGCTGACACCTGTTGGTCTGCTGCCAATTGCCTGCGCTGGTTTCGACATCAAGGCTCTTGTTGAAGGTGCCCAGGAGATGGAAAAGCAGTGTGGCGAGGAGGTTCCCTTTGAGCAGAACATCGCCGCTCAGTACGCTGCTGTACGCAACGCCTTGTATCAGAGTGGCAAGAAGATTGAGATAATGGTCAACTACCAGCCAAAACTCCACTTCATGTCAGAGTGGTGGAAGCAGCTTTATGGCGAGTCGGAAGGCAAGGATAAGAAGGGTATCTTCCCTGCCAGCGTTGACTTTACTACTGATCTCCATTCCATGGGACAGTGGATTCAGGATGGTGAGCGTACGATCTTCGAGACTGTTATCAGCGTTGAGGAGCCCGAGAAGAAACTGCTCTTCCCCGAGGATGAAGAGAATTTGGACGGACTGAATTTCCTTGCTGGCAAACGTGTGGACGAGGTCAATAAGATGGCCGAGCTTGGTACACGTCTGGCTCATGTGGACGGTGGCGTTCCCAACCTCCGCATCTCGATGCCTCGCCTCAACGAGTTCTATCTTGGCCAGCTCATCTATTTCTTCGAAATCGGTTGTGGTATCAGCGGCAATGTCTTAGGTGTGAACCCGTTTAACCAGCCAGGTGTTGAGGCTTACAAGAAAAACATGTTCGCCCTTCTCGACAAGCCTGGTTACGAGGCCGAGAGCAAGGCAATTAAGGAAAGACTGAAGAATGAGTAATCAAGAACAGACCCTTGAGGGGGCTATTCATCAATACTTGGAAAAACACGGCTTTGAGGCACTATGCCCCAAAGCCGTGCTTTTTGATATGGACGGAGTGCTCTACGACTCCATGTCAAATCATGCCGTGGCGTGGCAGCGGTCGATGGCCACTTTCGGCATTCAAATGACAGAACTGGATGCTTATCTCACTGAGGGGGCACGTGGTGTTGATACCATTCGCGAAATGGTGCGCCGTCAGCAAGGACGTGAGATTACGGAGCAGGAGGCTCAGTTGATGTATGACGAGAAGACACGTCAGTTTCATCAAATGCAAAAGCCACCCGTCATGTCCGGCATCCCAGAACTGTTACGGCAATTGCATGACGATGGCTTGCAGATGGGTGTTGTGACAGGCAGTGGTCAACGTCCACTTATTGAGCGATTGTTGCATGATTTCGGCGAGTATCTTGACGAACGGCATATCGTGACCGCCTACGATGTAAAGCGTGGGAAGCCCCATTCTGATCCCTATCTCATGGGCTTACAGAAAGCAGGAAACCTGCAACCCTGGCAGGCTCTCGTTGTTGAGAATGCTCCCCTTGGTGTCCGTGCCGGCTCCGCCTCTCAGGTATTCACCATTGCTGTCAATACAGGTCCTCTTCCTGAAGATGCCCTCTTAAACGAAGGGGCTAACCTTCTCTTCGACAAGATGACATCACTTAGTAACACTTGGTCTGATCTTTGGCAGACAATTCAAAAATTCGCTTAGCTCATTTCCGTGGTGAGCACGCTTTCTAACTCCTCAGCTGAGAGGTTTAGGCGGAACTGGCCACTTTGTGCGATGGAGATGCCGCCAGTCTCTTCGCTTACGATGATGGAGATGGCATCGCTTTCCTGTGAAATACCGAGGGCAGCCCGATGGCGGAGGCCTAATTCCTTGGGAATATCGAGGTTGTGGCTTACAGGCAGGATGCAGCCAGCAGCACGTATGCGACGATGGCTCACAATCATGGCACCATCGTGAAGGGGTGAATTTTTGAAAAATATATTCTCAATGAGTCGTTGGTTGATGCTGGCATCGATGATGTCACCCGTACTTACGATGTCATCGAGTGGCGTGGTCCGTTCTATCACGATGAGTGCGCCCACTTTGTTCTTCGACATAGACATGGATGCCATCACGATAGGCATGATCATTCGCTTCAGCTCTGCTTGATTGCGGTCGTTGGTGCGCTTCGGCATCAAGATACGCAGGATGGCTCTCATGCGCTGGTGGGCACCTAAGTTATATAGGAATTTGCGGATGTCTTCCTGGAAGATGACGATAAGTGCAATAACACCCACTGACACCAACTTGTCGAGTATGGTTCCCAGCAAGCGCATCTCCAGCACTTGCGATACGAACAGCCATACCACCACAAAAATCAAGATGCCCACGAACACATTGATAGAACGCGATTCGCGCATCAGCCGGTAGATGTAGTAGAGTATCAAGGCTACCAGCAGAATGTCGATGATGTCTTTTATACCAAAACTGAAAAACATATTTCAACTCCTTAATCTTTTAGTCTCCTCACAATCTTCACACACTCGGTCGCTTGCTTCACGTCGTGAACGCGGAGAATGCTGGCTCCCTTCATCAGGGCTATCGTGTGTAACACCGTCGTGCCATTAAGCGCTTCATCAGGTGTGCAGTCCAGCAGTTTCCAAATCATGGTTTTACGAGAGACACCCACCAAGAGCGGCAGTTCCATGACCTGCATCTTCTCCAGTTGATTCATCAATTGGTAGTTGTCGTCCAACGTTTTGCCGAAGCCAAAGCCAGGATCCAGGATGATATCCTTCTGACCATAGTCACGCAGTTGTTGTACTTTTGTAGCAAAGGCCATTAGCGTGCCCCTCAAGTCAGCCTGTACGGAGGTCAGTATGTAGGGGACTCGTAGCCTTGCCACCATGCGAAACATCTCAGGCGTGCCTTCCGACACATCGTTCACCATGTCGACTCCAAATTCCTCTACCGCCATTCGAGCTACTTCTGGACGGAACGTATCGACGGAGACGATAGGGTAGGGCATCCCTTCAGACTCTTTGATAATCTGTTCCTTGGTATTCTGAATCACGGGCAAGGCCTTTCGCAGTCGTTCCATTTCTTCCTCCGCCGAAACCATGTTGGCACCAGGTCGTGTAGAGCAGGCACCGACGTCTATCATCGTGCCTCCTTCTGTGATGATTTGCTTGGTGCGATTAGCCAAATCCTCCTCTGTCTGCATTCGGCTGTTGGCGTAGAACGAGTCAGGTGTGGCATTCAGAATGCCCATCACCTGCGGCTCTTCCAGTTCAACGAGCCTCCCACGAATATTTAGTGTATACTCCATAATGACGGCAAAGTTACGAAAAGTCGAGAGCAGAACAAAAGAATTTATTCTTTTTTTTGCCGAGACATAGTAATTTCGCCATCTTTGATGTCAGAGTTACGAAAAATAGTTGTAACTGTTAAAGGATTTGGTTCTTTTGCAATTTAGTTGGAAATGTTATGGGTAAGTAAAAATAGTCAACAATACACATTATTAATATTAGAAGGCTCCGTATGGGAGTCTTATTTGTTATTTCTCAGTTAAAAATCAAGAAAAAGCTTGCATTATGCTAATCTTTTTTGTAAATTTGTAGTCGAGTAAAACAAAGGAGATAATTATGCCACGTAAGAAAGACGGAATGCCATTTGAACTGTTTACCCGCCCCACGAACGGAGAGGACGGTAAACCACTGCTATATGTACGCCCTGCAGCACCCTATAAGCGTACGATGAAGGACGTGGAAACCTACTGCTCGTTTCGTGGTCTAAACAGCAATCTTGTAGAGTTGGCCTTCAACACCTTCATCGACGTATGCAGCGAATGGCTGGCCGAAGGCTATCGAATAGAGACACCCTTAGGAGTCTTCTCGCCAAAGATTAAGCTGGAAGGCGACTTCACAGACCCAGAGGAAGTGAAGAACAATGACGTCAAGTTCACAGGTATTGAGTTGACGCCCTCCAAACGTTTTGTGAAGGCTGTGGGCAACAAGCAGCATGGCTTCCGTAAGAAAAATGCCAGCGTAGGCAATGCTCGGATGCATGATGAAGCCTTTATGGCAGAAGCCCTGCGCCAAGCCATGAAAAAAGGTTTTACCACCATCAGTGGCTTTATGGCTACATCGGGACTGAAATACCATTCTGCCCAGCGCTACCTCGACAAGCAGTGCTTCGGCAAGAACCCTACCTTACGTCAGGAAAGAATCGGAAACTCCTATCACTACTTCCCATTGTAGAAGTAGCTGGTCTATTGGCATAGTCTTGCAGCGGCCGCTGCAAGATGTTGCCACGCCCGCCGCAAGACATTGCCACGCCCGCTGCAAGATGTTGCCACGCCCGCTGCAAGCCTAAAGAAGTTAGCTCCCTTTCCCTTTTTACTTAGCTCCTTTTCCTTTTCCCCTTAGCTCCTTTCCCCTTAGGACTCAAATGTCAGGTGAGCCATCCCTGCGTATGTCTCCATTTTTCAAGAAAAACAAAACCCGAAAGCTTATATATTATTGAGCCGACAAAATCCGTTTCTTGTGCTCTCAAATCTTACTTATGCCCCATTCAAAAAAGAGTTCTTCGACAAGCGAAGCGACAAATTGATTACAACCAACAGAGGTAGAATTAAGAAAATAGGACGTTGCAAAAAATTATAAAATATCATTTTATGCTTCTTTCAGGCCAACCTGCAGTTTTTCTTCATATAATTAGGTAGTATCAGTTTCTTTTTGTATATTTGCGCTCAAATACTAAACATTAAATGTCAAATAATGAAAGAAAAGAGGCGTTAAATCGTTTAAAGGTTGTCCTCGTAGAAAAAGGAAAGACCAGCCGATGGCTGGCAGAGCAGTTGGGTAAAACCGAACATACCATCTCCAGATGGTGCCAAAATAAGACTCAGCCCTCTATCGGGCAATTAAATGAAATTGCACGAGTGTTAACGATAGATGTTAGGTCATTAATAAATCCGACTCAAGAAGAATACAATGAGCAGTAAATTTTTCAATAATAATACAGGCAATACACTCTTTGACAAACTGAAGGGCATTGTTTCTGGCATGGCAAACTTCGACCGCTTCTTGGCAGTGGTTGGCTTCTTTCGGTCATCGGTTTTTTTTAAGCTACGCAAAGAACTGAAAGATGTCGAGGAAATATAGTTATTGAAGAGAAAGACGAAGAAGAACTACTACAAAGTTTATCTTCATTTCAAAGTATTATGGAGTTTTATGTTATTTCCCAGTTGGTGCGTGGTAGCAAGGCTCAGCGATATATATCGGAACATCAGAACGAAACTGATGGTACAAGATCATGCATCTATGATTTTGCAAAAGAAGTAAATGATAAAATGGGAAATAAGAACCAAAATAACGTATAAATATTTGAATATATGAAAACAAAACTCTCAATTTTCTTATCGATCATATCGATTGTAGGCGTTTTATCAATATGTGGATTGTGGCTATTCGGAACAATGAAGCTCTCCGTTATTTCATTAGATACTTTTATTGGAGTGATTGTAGCCCTGTTAGCAATCATCTTTACAATTATTATTGGATGGCAAATAGTAAACACAATTGATATGCGAGATAGAATGGCCGAATTAGAGAAACGACAAAACGCACTCATTGAGAATGAACGTTTACTTGCTGAAAATGACAAACTGTTTCAAAAAGAAGCATACAACCTACATGCAGGAATATGTGGCGAAAGCGCAGAATCATATATTGCGAAAGAAAGTTATGCTGAGGCATTCGCTTTCTATCATACAGCTTTACATTATGCAATTCTTGCAGATCAAAAAAATCAATTGAATCGTGTAATCCAGTTACAAAATTTACTTCAGTTAATCACAGCAGGTCCAAGCATCAATTTGTCCTCGCTTGCAATACAAATAAAGACAGATATGGAAGGTATTAGGAATACGACCTCTTACCGTAATTGTTTATCTGAAGTCTATGAACAGACTATGCAAGCATTTTTGCAAAAAATGAAATCCTTTGGATTGGTAATCCCAGAATAGATAATAATATGTCACGACTCGGCGATTTGTATAAAGCAATGGAAACTTTACGGAAAGAAGGTCTATCCTTGAATGATGATTTGGAGAGGCAAGTGAGTGAACTGGAAGAGGACATTATCAAGAAGGAGATTCTTCCTGTAGTAACAGAAACGATTGCTCCAGCACTGAAACAAGTGCAACGTGAATTGGTGTTGGTGGTTGACTATCACCCGGGTCAGCCTATCAGTGTCGCTCTGTCTCGTAAGACCAATATTTCTGAACTTATCGATGCTAAGCTATTGGAAGCAGATCCCGAAGTAGAGCACAACGAGTTTGGCCCAAGGAAAAACAAGAGGACTCAAATAGCCCCCAGGACAGGTTTATGCATCCGCAGAAAGGATGGCTCCATTCTGCAAGAGCACGATGCTGCCACAACGTTCACTGCCGCCATCATGGAAGCTGGCTTGATAAAGGTTCGTGAACTGGATGTTAGGTTCTGCCGCATTAATGTGGTTTCCACAACAAAGGATAAAAAGTATGGTCATGCTCAGCGCGAAGCAGCACCAGGTCTATATGTCCTCACTCACAGCAGCACTAAGGATAAAAAGAAGATTCTGGACAAGATCAACACATCCCTTAAAATGGGCTGGAAAGTTGAGATTGTGAAATAAGTATCTTATCGTGACAACAAGAATGCTAACTATGCGCGTTTCATAATATAATAGGACTATGGTAAAAGAAAATCCTAACATAATAAAGACGATTGAAGTCAATAATATAGAAGAGTTTTTGTCAGAGCAGAAGTTCTATTCTGAGACAGACTATTTTAGAGGGCATTCGTCTGTTGATTATCAGCTCATCCCCTCTATAGGAAGGTTGTTTAAAGAAGGGGAAGAGCAGGAGTTACTTCGATTTGAAAGAAAAATCTTTGATGACTTTAAACACAAATCACCAATGTTTACAGAAACTCGTCCACAAAATGATTTGGAGTTTCTCTTTCTGGCACAGCATTATGGTCTTCCGACAAGGTTATTAGATTGGACATATAACCCCGTAGTTGCATTGTATTTTGCCTGTTGTTCTAATCCTGACAAAAACGGAGTTGTATTTAGGTGTTTCCCGAATATAATGAAAGAGTTTGATTTGGATACTGATGATATATTTTCATATCCAGGAATTGCGCTATTAGCTCCCAATATAACAAACGTCAGATACAAAAATCAAAATGGTTTGTTTTTCTACTATTCCAAACCTTGGGAAGAGAATTATCAAAGTGTTACTCACAAATATATTATTCCAGCATCAAGCAAGAATCAAATAATGAACATGTTGAATAAGATGGGTTTTACTCGCTCTTTCATCATGCCTTCGCTTGATAATCTTTGCAAAGACATTGTTGAACAATACACATTAAGGTTTCATCGAAGCATGAAATAAGTTTCGAACAGAAATGAATGATATGGAACAGACCATAGATTACAGAATAAAGCAATGTCTCAATGACATTCAAAGATACGAAAAGTGGGGAAACCTGCTTGCAGGGCAGAGCTTAACTCATTTATTCAATTGCAATGCTCCTGTAAGTGCATAGGCCGATATATCATAAATACTCAATAGAAACGTTTATATAGTATGGATAAATCAATAAGCATACTGGACAAGGATTACAAGCAATGGGTGAAAGCCCTTGTCGTGCGCTACCGCCAGAGCCAAATCAAGGCGGCTATCAAAGTGAATCAAGAGGTGCTCAGGTTCTACTGGGAACTGGGCAAAGATATTGTGGAGCGTGATGCAGAGAATCATTATGGCAGAAGGTTCTATCCTTCGCTAAGTCGCGACTTGAAGGAAGCCCTTCAAACAGACGGCTTTTCTGAACGAAACCTGCGTTATATGAAAAGTTTCTATCTGCTTTATAATGAGAGTATTGGAATTTTGCCACAACTTGTGGCAGTTTCTGACACACAAATTTTGCCACAGGTTGTGGCAGAATTGTTTATGGTGCCTTGGGGGCATCATCGCTATATAATCGACAAATGTTCTGCAAACTTGGAAAAAGCGTTATTTTATGTACATCAGACAGTAGAGAACGGTTGGAGTCGCAACATTCTGCTCAATTTCCTTGACACAGACTTATATGAGCGACAGGGCAAGGCTTTGACTAATTTCAACAGAACTTTACCGGATGAAACAAGCGAATTGGCACAGGAAATAACTAAGGACCCATACGACTTTGCTTTCACAGGAATAACAGGCCGCTATAATGAGCGGCTGCTGAAAGATAAATTGCTTGGAAACATCACTCAGTTCTTAATAGAGTTGGGTACTGGCTTTGCATACGTCGGAAAGGAATATAGGATACAGGTAGGAGAAAGAGAGCAATTCATAGATTTGCTGTTCTACAACCTGAAACTCTCGTGTTATGTGATTATTGAGGTAAAGATTGGGAAATTCGAATTTGCTGATATTGGGCAGTTAGGCGGATATGTCGTTTCCTGCAATCATATTCTTCGCAAAGAGGGGCGTGACAATCCATCCATTGGACTACTGATATGCAAGGAGAAAGACCGCATACAAGCTCAGTATGCCCTCGAGTCAAGTAGTCAACCTATTGCCATTTCCGAATATGATTTGGAAAAGTTCTTTCCTGAAAAGCTGGAGGGCGTTATCCCTACTATAGAAGAAATTGAGGATAAACTAAACAAGGTCAATGAATAACCGATCAGTGAACAATTGCGAAGAGAACTGCCAGGCTTACGAGGATTCTCGGAAGAAAGCATCAAAAAGATACGCACGTTTGCAGAGTTTTGGTCGAAATACCTAAATCGCTTGCCAATGGCGACCGAATTAACATTGGAAAGCGCAAGAGAATCCATAACACACGATTATTTCTCATTGACAAAATGGTCGCCGATGGCGACCGAAATCAATCGCGAAGAGTTCCTTGGTATCAGTTTTTCGCACCATATGGAGATTTTGCACAAAACAAAAGACATACACGAGGTGCTATATTGCATACATGAGGCGGTAGTGCATCAGTGAGACAAATATACACTCAGAGATGTGCTCAAAGCAGGTATTCCTAAGACCGATCGCACGGCACCTAACAATTTCCCGCAGACAATGAGTTCAACAAGACAGGCGATGAAAGCCATCCGCATGTTCAAGGACGAATATCTGCTTGACTGTCAACAGCAGATGAGGTCATCCTCAATGTACTGAATTAGGTGGCTCGAGCTATTTGTCGATTTGGCTCGAGCCAAAAAAACATGCTTTTTGGGGGTGATAATTGGGGCTTAAATAACCTCCTTTATCTATAGGAAAAACATGACGAGGAGCGGGATGGTGAGCATGGAGAGAAGCGTGGTGATGAAGGTCACCTCGGTGATAAGAGTGGTATCCTTGCCGTGGCGCAGGCAGAGGATTGTTCCATAGGTGGCCACAGGCATGGCGATGACGACTGTGTTGATGCCCACTACAAAGGGTGAGAAGCCCAACAGAGTACAAAGATAATACATGCCTAATGGCAGGATGGCCAGTCGCATGAGGGTGGTGGCATAGACCGTTCGGTTGCCTAACATGGCGCGTAACGGCAGATTAGACATGGATGAACCGATAATCAGCAGGGCGGCAGGCACGGTGATGTTGCCTATCATCGTGAGGGGTTGACTGATGAAGCCCGGTATGTCGTGGATTTCGAGGGCCACGATAAGCATGGTGAGGTAGGCTGCCAACATCGGAGTGCTGTAAAGTACCTTTTTCTGAAAGCGAGAACCTTCGACTTCGTTCTTTCCCGTGATAAGCATCGTTCCTATGGTGAAAACGGTAAACGTGTTGACCACGTTGAGCACGGCAGCATAGAATACTGCTTCGTGGCCGAAAATGGAAGCCACGACGGGATAGCCCATGAATCCCACGTTGCCAAACATCAGGGCAAAGCCCACGACACCCTCGTCTTCCTTGTTTTTAGTCAGATAGCGAGGCAGCAGCAAGGCAACGCTTGTCAGCACGATATATGTAATCAAACTGATGCCCAACAGTGGGAGGATGAGTCGGCGGTCCGGCAGTTGCCCAGTCATGGCCGATGACAGAATCAGAGCAGGACAGGTGATGTCGATGACCAGCTTGGACAATCGCTTGTCAAACGTGCCTCCCATATATCCCATCTTTCCAGCGGTATAGCCTACCACTACAATGGCAAAAAGTGTCATCATCACTTCCAACATGTCCATACGATGTTTCGATTAATGGCGCAAAATTACGAATAAAAAACTGAAATATGCGTGGAATATCTTTTTTTTTCGTACTTTTGCACCTTAATTAATGATGGAAAGACAGAAAATAATTATTTCGGATGGTCTGGAGCATGTGCTTCGTGAGGCCATTGAGGAATGTCGGCCAGACAGGAAATTCGTGCTGGTGGACGAGACGACGGAGCGGCTGTGCCTGCCGTTAGTGGACGGTTTTGACTGTATGCAGGATGCTGGACGCATCGTGATTAAGGCCGGCGACGAGCACAAGACGATGGAGTCGTTAGCTCACGTATGGAGTGAGTTGCAACGCATGGGTGCTACGCGCCATTCGCTGTTGATCAACTTAGGCGGTGGCATGGTGACGGACTTAGGTGGCTTTGCAGCGGCTACGTTCAAGCGAGGGATTGGTTGTATCAACATTCCCACAACGCTCTTGGCAATGGTCGATGCCTCCGTAGGGGGTAAGACGGGTATCAACTTCGGTGGCCTGAAAAACGAGGTGGGCGTGTTTCGAAATGCGTCTTCAGTAATCCTCGATACGGTGTTCCTCAAGACGATGGATGCCGAGAATCTGCTATCGGGATACGCCGAAATGCTCAAGCATGGTCTCATAGAAGACCGTTCGTCCGCAGAGGGGAGGAAGCGCAGAATGCTCGATGAGCTCCTTGATTTGGAACTTCCTCTTGCCTTGGAAGGAGAGAAGGGTGTTTCTCTTATCGCAGATAATGTTGCCGTGAAGCAGCGCATTGTGCTGGAAGACCCGACGGAGCAAGGATTGCGCAAGGCGCTGAACCTGGGACATACGGTGGGGCATGCTTTTGAGTCGCTGGCCCTGCGCAAGGGTACTCCAGTACTGCATGGGTATGCAGTGGCTTGGGGCTTGGTTTGCGAGCTCTACCTGAGCGTCATCAAGACGGGCTTCCCTGTAGACACCATGCGTCGGGTAGTCAGTTTTATCGTTGAGAACTATGGTCGCATGGATATTACTTGCGATGACTATCCTGCGCTGTTGGAACTAATGACGCACGACAAGAAAAACTTGGCGGGGGTGATCAATTTCTCGTTGCTGAGTGAGGTGGGGCAGTTGCGTTTGAACCAGACAGCCACGAAGGAAGAGATTGAGGAGGCGCTTGACTTCTACCGAGAGGGACAGTGAGGTCGTACAACTAACGACTCACTTCTCCCCAATCATCTCTCATTACTAAAACGAATACAAACTTGAATTAAATATTTTATGGATGTTATGGGAATGCCTCTTTGGGCATGGATAGTATTTTATGTGTTGGTGCTGGTAATGCTCGTTGCTGACCTGAAGATGTTTGCCCGCAAGGGTGAGCATGAAGTGAGCGTGGGAGAGGCTTTGAAAATGACAGGTTTGTGGATAGGTGTATCACTATTGTTTTGTGTGGGCATCTATTTTTTCTATCCTGTTGAAGCCCATGAGAAGGCCACGGAATTTTTGGCAGGCTATCTGATAGAGAAGTCGCTGTCAATGGATAACCTTTTCGTTTTTCTCATGTTGTTCTCTTTCTTTGGCATTGACCGAAAGTATCAGCATGAGGTGCTCTTTTGGGGCATTTTCGGTGCCTTGGTGCTGCGCAGCATCTTCATCTTTGCAGGTGCGGCCATGGTCGAACGCTTCGAGTGGATATTGGGACTCTTTGGCCTGTTCCTAATCTATACAGGTGCGAAGATGTTCAGCCACAACGACGAGCAGGAGACCGATCCTGGCAATAACTTCATTGTGCGCCTGTTCAAGCGTTTCTTTCCAGTGACCAATCAGTTGTATGGCGATAAGTTCTTTGTGATGGAAGCTAACAAGAAAGGCATCATGAGGCGCGTCGCTACGCCGTTGTTCATCACGTTGCTGGTTATCGAGACTACCGATGTGGCTTTCGCCGTAGATAGTATTCCTGCTGTCTTCTCCGTGAGCCGCGACCCGTTCATTGTGCTGACCTCCAACATCTTTGCCATTCTTGGTCTTCGGGCGCTCTACTTCGCTTTGGCAGCTGTGGCCAAGTATTTCATTTACTTAAAATATGGTTTGGGTATTATACTCATCTTTGTGGGTGTCAAGATGTTGTTGGCCATGAATGAGTATGTCAACTTGATAGGCTCGAAGGTAGGCCTGGAGTTGAACATGCCCCATATCGAGGTGCCCACCGTGTGGTCGTTGGCTTTCATCTTCATCGTTTTGGTGCTGTCGATGGGGCTTTCGGTAATGATATCAAAGAAGAAAGGATAAGCGTATGGAGAAAATGAATATTGCAGTTTTTGTGTCAGGCAGTGGTTCCAATTGCGAGAACCTTATCCGTCATTTCCAGTTGTCAGAGCGCATTCAGGTGTCGCTTGTGGTGAGCAACAAGGCCGATGCCTATGCCCTTGAGCGTGCCCGGCGTCTTGACGTGCCGACGGCGGTAGTCAGCAAGGCTGAGCTGAACGACGAGGCCGTGATGATGCCCTTGCTGCAACGCTATGGGATAAAATTCATCGTGCTGGCCGGCTTTCTGCCGCTGGTTCCCAATTTCCTGCTCGATGCCTATCCGCGTAGCATCGTCAATCTCCATCCCGCCCTGCTGCCCAAGTATGGAGGCAAAGGTATGTGGGGCCACCATGTGCATGAAGCCGTGAAGGCAGCCGGAGAAAAGGAAACGGGCATGACCGTACACTGGGTGACACCCGTCTGCGATGGCGGTGACATCATTGCCCAGTTTCATGTGGCCCTCACTCCCGATGACACGGTGGACGATATTGCCGCCAAGGAACATGAGCTGGAGATGAAATATTTTCCCATGGTGGTCGAGCAGGTGGTGCTCGATGCCATAGGTTGATCATCGCTATTCTATTTCAGCATGATTGTTTGTATTGCAGAAAAACCAAGTGTAGCCAAGGATATTGCCCGCATCTTGGGTGCCAGCTATGCCCATGATGGCTACATGGAGGGCAACGGTTATCAGGTGACGTGGACGTTCGGCCATTTGTGCGAACTGAAGATGCCTGAGGATTATACCCCGATGTGGAAGTCGTGGAGTCTGTCGGCCTTGCCTATGATTCCGCCACGTTTTGGCATTCGTCTGAAAGAAGATCAGGGCGTAAAGAAGCAGTTTGCCGTCATCGAGAAACTGATGCAGGCCGCCGATGGCATCATCAACTGTGGTGACGCCGGACAGGAAGGTGAGCTCATTCAGCGTTGGGTGATGCAGAAGGCACAGCCTACGTGCCCTGTGAAGCGGCTCTGGATTTCGTCTATGACCGACGAGGCCATCCGTGAGGGCTTTGCCAATCTGAAGGACCAGAACGAATATCAGTCTCTCTACATGGCAGGACTTTCTCGGGCGGTGGGCGACTGGCTCCTGGGTATCAACGCCACACGACTTTATACCATCAAATATGGGCAGAACCACCAAGTGCTTAGCATTGGGCGCGTACAGACACCTACACTGGCTCTTATCGTGAACCGCCAGAAAGAGATAGACAACTTCAAGCCAGAACCTTATTGGGTGCTCGC
>Ga0326513_10000774_pt1 | contig 27094 bp, 27 predicted proteins | sample 2_2465_0518_D_FD_203654 | JGI IMG/M metagenome (GOLD analysis project Ga0326513, IMG submission 203654) | Bovine rumen microbial communities from UC Davis, California, United States - 2_2465_0518 | ecosystem: Host-associated > Mammals > Digestive system > Stomach > Rumen | place: USA... | reverse complement strand
CGTTTCTTGAAAGAAAAGAGAGATTCTTTGACGATCTTAATCACGGATATTACGATAGCGATATACGTGATTAAGATCGTCAAAGAATCTCTCTTTTCTTTCAAGAAACGTTTTAACTCGTTGTTGACATACTTCTTTGATAGTTCCAGGTTCAGTATCAAACCCGCTAACCTTATCGTTAATCCAGTATGCGATTTCTCTAGGAACTATTATGAAATCGTCAAACGAATGTATAATAACATTGTGCTTTCTTTTAAGCTCTTCAAGCTTTCTTTCGACGAAACCCAAAAAAGTCCCATAGACATCGGCCAGAGATGGCGCGTCTTTTGCAAATTGCTTTACTTCAACATCGCATCTTGATTTTAATCTTTCTAGATCATACTTGTCGAAAGTAACCGGAACATTATCAATTATATCAATAACTGCGTCTTCACAGTAATAAGGATAAAATTGTCTAACAAAGATGTTTCGTATCTCGGCAATTGGAAAAACGTATTCTTCTTCTTGCTCTCGAATGAAAGCATTAATGTCTGATATTGCGTGTTGTGCTAAGAGAGCTTTGATTTTAATCAAACATATGTCTCTCTCATTTTCAAACGTTGTTCGTTCAGCACGAGCCATCAAATCAAGAAGTCTTTTCTTAACGTCCATAAATAATACCTCCAAAGTATCGCTATAATAGTATATATCAACCAACTACTATTGTAATGTATCGTGAAATATAAAAGAAAAGTCAGTTCATAACATAACCGACTTTCTCATAACTGATCTAACTATTAGATTGTAATCGCACAAGCTTTAATTGCCGACTTTACATCTTTGTACACACTGCCATCTCCATCGAAGTCGACTTTAACTGTACCAGCCGCACATACACTTTTGGCATCACCACCCACAGTGAAATTCATAGAAATCTTTACAAGATAGTACACAACAACACTTCCGTCATCCATCGTATAAAATACATCTTTGTAGAAGTTTTCTTCATTTATTTTGAATGGGTCTTTTCTAACTCCATTATCATTACCCCAACAATTTGGTGCAAATCGCATGAAATCATCAGAATGTGCCAATATCAGTTTCGGAACTATCAAATCAGTTACCAGATCCGATATCAACGGATTAGTATTCATAATGACTTTCAACTTTCCAAGATCGCTATTGGCGAATGCTTTAGCAAATGAGTTTCCACGCGGTGACATAAATCCATAATCTCCAGGATAGCACATAATACCGAATGACATTGGCTTAGAAAAATCAAGCGTGTTGTTGTCCATATACGGACCTCCAAAATATAACTAGTCGGATCATCATACGTTGATCCATGTTCATAATATACATTTTATATTAATTGTAAAATAAAAATAAACTAGGTGGGTCAATTCCCACCTAGTAACAATAAATGAAACTAATCGTTCAATTCTACCTTTATCATTTGTTTAGCTATAGTTACTTTAGCACCACAAACGATACAGTTGAAAGTAAACCATTCGTGGAGTTTAATATTGTTAATGTCTTCAGGTTTAGAAATAGGAGTAGCTGTTTCTTTAGTGTTTAGATAAATGACAGGTTTATATTTTTTACTCATATTGTACCTCCAATCATGAAGAGAATATATAAATTTTAAACATTTTAATGTATAAATTTAGTAACGGAGGCGTTTATGCCGAATTCAAATAAAGGAACTAGATCGTTTGAATTTTTCACAGATCTTAAAAAACAACATAAACTGTTAGATTTCAGTAAGCCTATAATGATTTCATGTGAATCACTAGCTCCTTTTACTGAAAACAATATTATGTCGGACGATGGTTTGACTTGGTATATAGATTTGATGTACTTTGATGTTTGGAGTCGAAATTTGAATATGTATCCAAAAGCTGATATAGTTCGATCTTTCAATGAAAGTTATTGGATCCAAGAAAACCTTCGAAACCGAACATTGTATGGTGAACTTGAACACCCACCAGCTGATGCTTCACTCGAACGATTTATGTTTGTTGAACCAACTCGTTACGCTTGGAATATATTGTCTATTGAAGATAAGGGTGATAAATATGCCGGAATGGTAGGACTTTGTGCTCCACTTGGAACATCAATCGTATTGCCTAACATTAAACGTTTTGGTTGTAATTATGCGGCATCTTGCAGAATCAGTACGCCGAATTTTATAGTTAAGGACATGAATGGTAGAAAAGCCTATATTAAGAAGTATAAGGCCTATCCGATTTCTTTTGACCTAGTAACAACACCTGGGATTCCAACATGTCGTCTTATTAAAGATGGTGAATACCAGGCAGAACCAGTTACTCTTAATGCTAAGCCAAATGGTAATCCTTTTGGAACTGCTTCAAACGAGTCTGCTTCTCCTATCTTTAACTCGGTATTCTCTGATCCAGCTAAAACCATTAAGGATATGCTTAAATCAGAAGAGTCTGGCCGTATTGTTTCTGACATTTTTGGAATTGATTTTGATAAGTCATCTGTCATTGTTACAAAGGATAAGAAAGTAAAGATTTCAATGGAATCTGGCGCCTCAGCTACTCTTCCTTTCAATTCTTATATTCTTTCTGATATTCTACGTGATAAGTAACTATTTCAAAGTCAAGTTTCTTTTAATGAAAAAATATCACGGCCGTTATCCGTGTGAACCTATTATAATAAATATCTAATTGGTTCTTTTTTAACTAAGTAGTAACATATTTATGCTACAACGTAGGCCCTAAACTCTTGGTTTAAGCGGTACTCTTTTAACCGTCTGATCATTTCAGACTTGGTTATTTTCCCGTCTGCTACCAATCGCTTTAAATACAAATGGTATTCGTGCATATTAACACCTCCTTGTAGCAAAACAAATTTGGAGAGGACCCTAGGCCCGGTCCTCTCCTTCTTTACTACATTTCAATAATATAAACGCCAAAGACTATGTTGCTTAAAATATCGTAAACGCTTTGACATTATTATGAATCGATTCTAAATAAGTTGGAGAATTACATATGAGTATACTCAATTTAAATACGCCTGAAGTAGATAAGCGTCCTCTTCATGAGCGTCGTTGGGCTGAAGCTAAACGTAAAGCTGCTGACGATTCTTTTAGAAGAGCTGCTGAATCTGCTGGTATTATTTTAGGCGATCAGCTCTATGGTAGTGATGGCGAGGACTCTGTTCCTGATATTTCGTCAGAATCCTCTCTTCCAAAAGACGATCTTTTTGGTAATAACGACAATTCTGCTACTAAAGGAAAGGATACCAAATTCCGTCCATTGGTTTATTATACAGAGCAAGAGGCTCTTAAGAAAGTAATGGATGAATTTAAGGATCAGGCAAAAAAGAATATTGATCTTATTCGTGAAGCTCGTGAAGCAAAAGGCCAGCGTATTGCAACAAAACTTGATCTTAAAGATGTAATGGGTGAATTCCATGAAGGAAAACGTAGTATCTTCCTTGGTATAAGTTCTGTTGCTTACAAGGTGTTTATCCGAGAATGGTGTGGAGCTATTTGCATCTTTGATATGCTTGAGCGGTATTACGGCACGGGTCAAATGAAACGTCGTGGATACATTATTGAAAAGGTAAGTGTAGTTTATTACCAGAAAAATGGTGTTGGACTCGCTAAAGAGATCATTCTCAAACATCCTGCTAATTATTGTGCACACCATCCTGATAAAGATAAGAAAAGTACAAGTTCTAAACCTGCTGATTCAAAAGAATCTACTAATCCATTAATGTCTTCTGAAAGCGTTGGTGGAAAATTTGTTAAAAGATTGCCTAAACTTAGTTTGAATAACGTTGCTGAATATTGGAAACACCCACAGGTGCTTGAAGCTACAAAGCAGCTTAAGGCAAATCTTAATAATTTGCTGGCTAAGAAAGGAACTAGACCTATTTCTCTTAAAGAAGCAAAGACTCTTAAATGTAGATTTTTCCATAAGGTACCTAAAGAATTTGATATCAATGGAATAAAGAGTTTCGTTTCTGAGAAAGTCATTAATGGTATTCCTGTTATTCTTAATGAAGTAATAGTAGATAACGCTCATGTCGGAACATCACAGATCTGGTTCACTGATAAATCTGGAAAAGCTTATGGATGTCTGCTACATCCTGATATTTTCTTCTCCGATTTAGCAAATAAACAATAATACACTTTCGTCTTCCCTCGTTATCGGGGGGGGCGAAAAAATATGACTTTACCCGATAAAGGATATAATATTATGAAAATAATTATAAGTCAAGAAAATAGTTCTCCTATAGAGATTTCTTTAGAAAATTTTGATCCTATAAATGATCGACCTGAAAAATCTAGTGAAGGTCTTATTACAGTCTTAGGCACAATAACTGCTGCTTGGCTAGGTTTAGCAATTTTAGGTATTATAGTATCTTTAGTCGAAGACGGAATTGAGACCGGAATATGTAAATCTAAAATAAAGAAAACCTTAAAGCTTTTAACTCCTGACGAAAAGAATCAATTGATCGAGATAATGAAAGACGACATGACCGATCTTATAAAGTTTATCGATACTGATACTAAAAAGATTAACGATAAATTAAAATCTTTATTATCTATTGATAAATATAAAAAATATATAAAAAATTCATCAATAGACGATCATGAAATAGTTGACAAATTGGAATCTCTATCAAATTTATCTCTTAAAGATAAAACCTTCAATAACAAATTGGTTTCAATCGTTGAGGCGAAACGTAGATCTGATAAAAAGAAATCTGTTTATGGAGGTTTTGTTTTTGATGTTTATATAAACTGTGACACGACTGATTATTACAAGAATTTGGATTATGAAAACCCAGATTGGTATAACGTTTACGATGTTATAGAAGAAATTAACGAAAAAATATCAAAAGTTGGCAAATCTGGAAATGTTTTACCAAATAACATTTTCGGACAAATTTCAAGAGATATTTGGGGCAGTGATCCTGAAGAAACGGGTGTTATAAAGATTAGTATTGAATATGATACAACCATTAAGCCCGAAGTAATTAAAAAGAAATTCAAATTCTTTTTTGATAAAATGGATTCTTTGGAAAAATAAAAACAAGTTCATTTTTTCTGATAAAATAAAAAGACTAAGAAAAAGAACCGTCCTTAATTGGACGGCTCTAATTTTAGTTATTCATCCTCCTCGATATCATCAACTGTAATTTCTTTTCCAGTTTCAACGTCATATACCGCGATCTTCTTTTTAGCAGAAATAGGAATAATATATTCGTATCCGAAATAATTAAATACGATGTCTGCGAAACGACGATAGTATAGATTTAGTTGCTGACATAATATTATCAAATACTTCACAGCAATCTTACTGTTCTTTTTTGAGTTTATGCCATGTTCCCAGTTCATTCTGTCGAAAGGAGTTAGGTGTTCGATATCAAACACGTTCATTATTTCAATCAGTTTTTCTTTGAAGTGTTCGTCTTCGTCTAACGCCTTTTCAACTAACTTTCTTGTTTCCTCATCATCTCTAAGCGTTATGCAAAACCTTCTTATAGCAGAATAGTTACCGGCAACCAACGATATTAAAGGAATGTAGTTTCTTCTGTACGTGTTGAGGTTTCTATAATAAGAATCGAAGAACTCACACACGTTAGTTATAAGAATTTTTGCTTTAGATTCAGAAGAATTGAAATCGTTGTCGGTTATATTGTACCGTAATACATTTTTCTTTTTCTGTTCTTCATGAAACTTAGCTAAACACAGTTCGTAAGCCGCTTGTTTCGCATCGTTCTCTTTAGCTTCATCTCCAGCAGCTTTGTGAATTTTGTTCTTAAGATCAAGAAGCTCAATGTTTAGCTTGTCTATCTTTTCATCAGCTTCCTTCATTATCTTATAAGGACAATTTTCACAAGGTTTAACTTCTCCATGCATCTCATTGAACTTTCTAAGTTCTTTAGCATTAGAGATCTTAAACAAGATGTCTACCAACAACACCAGCACAAATGCACTGATCACAACGACGAATTGTAATAAAATACTCATAGATATGGTACCTCCCATCTATCTAAAATTAAAATATATAAAGTAAAGTCTCGTTAAACTTATTAATGTAATTTTAAGAGCTTTATAGGAGTATGTATGGCTAGTATTGTTAAAATACACGATTGCAGCAAATGTAAACTTTGTAAACGCAAAATCGAAGTCGATGTTGATGCCGATGATATGAAAGTTTACCATCAGATACAGGTTCGCATGGATAATTCTAAACAGTCTATTCGTGGTGACACGATCAATGCTATAGCAAACACTCTTTCTGAAAAAGAAAAAGAAGAGTATTATGCACAAGCGTTTAAAAACGATGATGAGGTTCAGGAACTCTTTATTGAATGGTGGACACTCATGAAAAAGAAATATAATCTCGATGACTCTACTAAAGTCGATTTCGAACAGAATTTCTTCTTCCAGTGCATTGATAAAGACGGAGTTCCGTCATTTACTGGCGAATTTGTTCCAAAAGATGGTGTAGATGTAAACCTTTTGTAAAAAAAGAAAAAAGAAAAAGACCGTCCAATTAAGGACGGTCTTAATTTTTATTCGTTGATATTCTTCATTGCTGTAATCAGATCTTTACAGTTGATGAGTTCTTTTTCTGCGTAGATGCGAATAGAACACACGTTCTTGAAGCTAGGTATTCCTTCCTCATTACGAGTCATAGAAATCTCAAAAGATACCGACACAAGCACATCTTCATAGATTTCATAACGAACGATACCGCCATCAACAGGAACTCTGATACAGAGTTTTCTGAAGTAAAGCTGAACATTCTTACAAAAAACCTCATCGGGGTTTTTTGGCATAGAGGATGGTCCCATAGTGATTGTATTTGCAGCAACAACACCGAATCCAAAAGCGTTTGCTATAAAATGTGACCCATTGTCTTTTGGAAATGCGACGTCATCAAAAACTCCGCAGATCTTTGTATGTAAATCCACGGCGCTGTTGCTTTCAATCGTTTTATCGAGAATCTGTTTCATCGATTATTTCTCCTCCTTTGAAGGCTCTGTTTTCTTTGAAAGTGCGATTTCTGAGATAGAATCAAGAACACAATTTGTGATCTTGTGAGCACATTCCAGTTCAATACCCGCTGTCTTACTTTCAAGGGTTTCACTCAATAATTTGATAATCATGAGCTTATCTAGAATATCTGCTGATTCCCCAGACATCAAATTAGCTGTGATAATTGCCTCAAGAGGACTGTTAGGTATTCTACCCATCATAGGATTCATACCTCCCATCATCGGGTTCAGGCCAAATCCACATCCACCAGCTCCACCTTTGTTATCGGTTCTGCGTTTGAGAAGTTCAAGTTTCATGTTAGCCATAAGGAGTTCGACAAACTCCTCAGCATCGCATTCTCCTTTTTGATATGAACGTACTGTGCTGTACATAGAAGAATCCACGACGTTCACTTTTTCAGGGCGGAGAATGTGTTTTTCAACGTCCTCATTTACGCTCTGTATTGTCTGACCAACATAGAACTTTACAAGTTTCTTGATGTCTCCAGGAGTTTTGACCTTTGAAAGCCTTTCGTCTTTTTCAAGTCTTTCAATAAGATCTGCTGTACGTGTACCAGGTTCGACGCTAATGTGAATCTCGTCGATGTTGTTCTTATCATTGTTAGCCATATGTTTGGCCTCCCTAAATGTTGTAGTAGCAAGATTATTTTAACCTTACTCTAAATAGAAAATATATAAAGAATATCGAGGTTTATGAAAAAACATTAATATGATTAATTTTAACTACACAAGGAGCGCGATATGCCTACTATTGAAGCAAATAATCCGTTTCTTTCATATAAACTCGCTATTCAGTTTGCTCTTGGATGCAAGGCAGCTGGACGTCCAGTTTTTAAAGGCCGTGGAATAAATATCATTACTCTTGCCGATGAACTTCAAGATTATGATGTAGTTTTTGGAGAACTCAATTACAAATATGTATCTGAACTCCCTGCTGAAGATATTTCAGTATTTACTACCGAAGAATTCGGAAAGTTCTTCTACGAATATGGTAGAACTATTCTGGCTAACTTGATGGTTTGTTTGACAAAAGCAGACTGGAATAGTGTAGCTATTGATTCTAACGGAGTAGCTCCGTATCTTGGCGATTACTATAATAATCTTCTAAATCTCGATGATAAACTTGACGAAGTTATTGCTACATTTAAGAAAGAAGCTATTACTGAATCAGATTATCTTCCTTATGACTTTGATTATCATAAGGCTAGCGAACTGATCAAGGCATACAAATCAGAAGTTCAGGCTAGCAAAATGTCTAATGACATGAAAAACACAGAGATTTTCTTCTGTGCTTATGTCGGACTTCTTTTCATCCTTTACGGGATGTTTATACTCTTCTCACAGATTGAAGAAGAGAATAACCTTTATTCGTTTATTAAGAGCCCAAAATCAGTTTCGTTCCTTGGGATCTATGAAGCTATATTGAAGGGTGCTACTCTTGGAAATGAAGAGAAACAGCATCTTATTACTTTAGTATATGCTTTTTATAAAATGTCTGATTTCTATCGCAGAACTTCAGGTCTTAAAGAGTTCGATTCTTTTGTTGGTACAATGTTTGATATTTCAGAAAATTTTGTTGCTAAATTTGACGGAAAGGAATCTGAAGACGCGCAGACTATTATTAGTTTCATCGATCCTGATCTTATGGATAAATCGTTTGCAAACGGATGCTCTCTTGACACATTCTGTAGCAAATGCGATCCTCTTCTTGACACGATGTATTTCCGTTCGGCAAATGTAATCGAAAGAGATAACCCTAATATCTTTGATTTTGGTATGGTTTATCTCCGTGCATATAAGTTGGACTCAGAAACAGAAGATGAAAAACTTACTTCTAGTAAATTCCTTGAACCTGCTATAAAATCTTATCTTGAAGCAGGAATCAAACCTCAGTATACAAACGAAGACGTAGAACGCGCATTTGGTGTAGTTCGCAATTTACTAACAGGAGTAGATGATCCTGAACAATTCTCTAAAGTAGAACCAGGATTTATTCTTCAATTAGTGTTACTTTCTGCAACATTCCGTATTCTTAACAACAGAAGTACAGTACGTTCCAATAAAGCTCGTGATGAAGTGAATGCTGCTATTGATATCCTCGATATTATGGTGCTTAAACTTTATCATCTTTGGTTTGGATCACATAAATACTTTATTCAGCCTAATCGTCCTGGATACTGTAATGGTTGTGAAGGAATTAATGCTACTCTTAATGAACTCAAGAATGAGACTATCTCTATCTTGAAATATTACTTTGAATTCGTGCGTTATGGTATAGGGTCCATCTCAGAATCTGATAGAACTATGTATAACGCATTCAAACTTGAAGAAGTAACATACCAAACAGAAGAGGTTAAACCAAGCTGGATTAATAAGCATTTTGCTTTTGTAGATAAAGACACTTTTGTTAAGCTTTGTGCTACAAAGAATGGTAAAACTCTTACACAGTTGGTTCTTTTTGAGGGAACAGATGATTCTTTCCCTAATATCGTAAAGCATTATGAGCATAAAGAGTTGCCTAAGTTCGTTGTTAAATCGCTTACTGCTTCTCCAGAAAATCATACAGGAATAGATTATGTTGATCGCGTAATTGATCTTGCTTACGATGTTAAAAAAGATTCTGAAACCAATCCTGAAATTTATGCTGTAGCTGTATTTGCTACTCTCTATTTCAGTTTTGATATGATCATTCGAAAATTTAACGTTGGAAATTATTTTGACTTTGGTGATGCCGACAATTCAATGAACAGTTATCTTATCGAGCACACTGTTGCAAAATTGGTAGCTGCTCCTTTGCAGAAGTCAGTTACAATGTCAGGATTGTAATCGGATGGAGGTCGGATATGGCAGCACGTGCTAATTCGGCTTTCACTCGAGAATTCTGGAAATCATTTGATAATCTTGGAATTTATTCTAAAGAAGATGGTCCTCTGCTCGCCGATCAGGAAGATGCAGGTGTAGCAGGAGGGGCTAATTCATCAGATGATACAGATAACAATTCGAGTGAAACCAATGAACAAAATAATGATATGAATTTGGAAATGGGTTCTGATACCGATTCATCAAGTTTTGATGATTTAGGTGGAGGAATGGGAGGTTCTGATCTGGGAGGAGATGATTCTTCTGGAGGCGGAGACTTAGGTGGTGGAGACGCTACTGGAGCCAATGCTGAACCTGAAAATCCAAATGAGAATCCGTTCAAAACACAGAACGGACAATCTTTATTAGACAATAAGCTGGCGGAACTTCAAGCTGCTGTCTCTGATACATTGCAACGAATCTACTCTAATCCCAAAGTAGACACTGTCGTCGTGTCTGAGTTGGAAACCTTGTTAGATTCTATACGGAACATTAGAGAGACAAACTATCTTATACCACTAGAGCAATTGCAATATAAGTATAAGATGGCTGCTGTAACATATGCAACGTTGTCAAAACAACTTGTAGAAGAACTGAAAGCTGAAATAAAGAAACTGTAAAATTTTATTATCGTTTTTTCTCATCTAAAGTGGAAATAGATGAAAACTTCCATGGAGGAAAAGAATAATGAAAATTATTCACTCACAGAAATATGACAAGACATTGGCTTCTGCTTCTTGGCACGATAAGCTTGAAGAGGCTCGCACAGTGTTTATGAATCAGGCTCATGCCGATATTACAAGTGAACAGGGATTTGGCGCAGTCATGGCTTCTGAAGCAAGTCGTGATCAGTATAACGACCTTGTTGCTTCTCTTGTTGGAACAGACGAGCACACACGTAGCATCGTAAAAGATGTAGCTCGCCATTCTATGGATGATGTTCGCACTGGTTTCCGCGCAAGCGAAGGTGCTGATGCTATGGCTAACAACGCTAACTACAATCAGCTTGCAAAGCTCAACTCTTGGGTTATCGTTGGTTACACTGCTCGTTCAAAGGCTCTTGAGCTTTTCCACACATTCACATCTGATGATCCTACTGTATCTTTCGAGTACACACTCAACTACGTAGTTCACGGATCTGATACAAAACAGTATTACAGACCACAGGCAGAACGTGATGGTGATCTTGCATTTATGTATGATCTTCCTCAGCTTCTCCCTGATGACAATGCTACATTCCTTGCAGCTAATGCTCATCTTGAAAAAGATACAACTATCGATTCAACAAACGGTGGTTCAGAAGTATGGCTTAAGGTAACTGGCGGTGTTACTGGTAACTTGTTTGTTGATAACAATAACAAATATGACCGCACAAAGTTCACTCTCGAAAAGAATCCTATGATCACTGGTATCAAGTATTCTTTCGAAGATGGCGGTGAAACATATTCTGGTTCACTCCCTGTTTACTTTGACCGCCGCGATGGTTATGGTGAGCAGCAGATTAAGCACTTCTTCAACTCTATCAACATTCCTTATGCTGATGGTGCTAAGTCAAAGAGTGTTGAAATCTATGGTCAGATCGACCTTGATTCAGGTGATTATTCATTCTCACCAGTTGGTCCTATCACCGCTATTCAGTTGGACGTTCGTTTGACAAACACAGCTAACGAGCTCGGATCAACACGTGCTGGTTCAAAGAAGATCGTTGAAAGCTTCGCTGTTGATAACCACCCTTATGCTACTGTACCAGTAGTACCTGAAGTATCCGATGACTTCAACATTGCTGGTGAAGGTGTTTCTGCTGTAGCTTATTGGACAGACAAAGTTACATCTGCTCTCGCTAATATGCGCGACGTTGTAATGGAGAAGAAACTTGATCAGGCTTACAACAAGCCAGTTGATCAGTTTAAGTTGTACCCTATGCTCGGTGGTTGGAAAGGCAGCTTTGACTTCCCATTGACTGCACGTCTCCCTGGTGGCGGAGATCCTCTCTCTTGGATGAAGACAGGTGTTAAGTTCTCTATCACTAATCACCTCCTCCGTGGTGAAACAGATACATACTTCGAAGATGACACTCCACGTCAGTGGTACATCCTCGGACACGTAACTGACACAAAGATGATTCCTGATGTTACATACAGTAACTGGGATGGCTCTGATGGTGTTGGTGGTTCTGCTGAAAAGTACGGTTTCGGTGTTGGTGGTCAGAACGGTTTCTGTGATTCAGACGGATGCCGCGTACGCGTTATCGGTTCTACATATCGCCGTCATCTTACAGACAAGGCTACTGGCAAACGTGTTCCAATGCGCACGGTTCTTAAGAGCTTGAGCTTGGATCAGCCTACCACATTATACTGCAGTTATTCGTTTAGGGTTTATAGCGGGATTAGCCCGGAGTACGGAAATCGTACGGGATTGATCGTCAGCTGTCGTGACTCTATCAACATCCTTACAGGTGTTCAGTCACGTATTACCTTCAGTGATAACAGTGAGAATCTTTACAGAGATATCGTAAACAATAATTCTCCTACACCGTTGTCTATCCCCGAAGGTAAGACAAAGCTTACTATCACGACTGAGTAATAGTGGCCGCTGAATTTAGTTATTAGTAATTAAAAAAAAATAAAAAGGCCTCCCCGTAATTGGGGAGGTCTATCTTTTGTTATTTCAATTTAGCTTGTCCAATATCAAACGGAGTAAATCCTTGTCCTGTTGAATCGACGTAATCAGTTTTCTTATTACAATCAAACGGAGTTATTCCTTTTCCAATACAAGTAGGAGCAGAATACACAGAATATCGTTTCTCGTACATTGTGTTTGTGTCGGCAAAATAACTTCTATAAGAAGGATTAAATAAGTTATGCATTGGAAACAGTTTTAAGTATTTCTTTCCATATACGTTATCGATATAATCCAACACATACTGTATATCGCTTTTAAAGTAAATTGTTACTCCATTATTAAGCATACATTGACGTTTAGCTTCGTATAATCCACAGATTTTATTATAATATTCGTCTGTCCAATCTTTGTCTCTATAAGGAAGATACATCGTGCCATCTTTTGTAATAAAATGATCTCCTTTGACCTCAATAAGTTTGCCGTTTATCAAGAAATCTGGATTACAAGTGTACGGTTTACCTAAGTATTCAAATGATAATACTATTGGGCACCTAAATATAGGAATATTATGATCTCTGCAATATATCCATACTGCTAATTCCCATGAAGAATCGAAGAATTGACCGTAATAGTAATATTTTCTGGTTCTAGAACTTCCACCATCAGACAGAGACGTTCTGTATTCTTCTGATCCGAAATATCCATTAGCCCCATATCTTTCACGACACGCTTCTTGGCCTTTTTCTCTAAGCTTCTTCCCTATTACAGGATCAGCAAAAGGATTATCTGTATCAAACTCTCGAATCAAACCTTCTCGACATTTATTTCGGCATTCATCAGCACAACTTCCTGAACAAAAAGAAAAAGAAAGCCAGTAATTAAACTGGCTTTCTATATGAGTGGGACTTAGCAGCGTTTAGCTACTTTAGCATCTGGGTCATAAACCTCCTGCGTTATAGTTGCCTCCTTATTAGCAGGTGCTTTCTTAACTTTAGCATCTGGATCGAAATCTGGAGATGCTGCTGATGAAGTTTTCTTGTAAAGATTCTTTTCGTAGGTTTTAATCTCTCTAAACATAGTGGTAATTCATAAAACATCTAAATCTATTATACCTTTGACCGTGGTCAACACTCATACGAGTATTTCCAGACGAGATATTAAGTTAGTGTTTTACTACTTCCTCACTATTATAATATAAACGTCAAAGACTATGTTGCTTAAAATAAATGATTAAACTTTATTATGAGGTTATGACTATGGCTGATAATCCTAAATTAAAGACCGCACGTATGAAAGCGGAACAGAAAATATATGAACTCCTTGATGATCTTGAAGGTTGTAAAGACGGGTATAACTCTGGCGTTTACAAAACGTATTTTGCATCTCTCTCCGATGATGAATTTGCTAAGTTCATGGATCGTTTAGCTAATGAAGAATGGTTTAATCTTTTCTTTGAAGTAAAGATGAATGATACGAAAAAGACTCCTAATATGAACAGAATCAAGAAGGTTCTTGACAAATATAAGATTCCTATGTGCGAATACGTAGTAAGTCCGTATAAGAATATGGATAATGAGAATCCTCCTATCTCTGCTACTCCGGTTCCAGTATTTTATGGCGTAGTTCGTCCAATGCAGCAGTTGCTCAGTAAGAAGGAAGCGTACAGTAGTGACCGCGATCATGTAAACCTTCTAACTGGACAAGTTACGAGTAGTAGCAAAGGAAGTCAATTTTCTAATATGCAGTCTATTGCATTAACTACGTCAAACCAAACGGACATCGTGAAAGAATTGTTGGGTCCAAGAGCAGACGATGACGTGTCTAAGAAACGAATGCTTGATCAAATAGCTGATACCGGTGAATTTGATATCAACAGTATTCCTATTAGAACTAAAGATAAACAGTCATTTGAAACAGTTCGATGTATGCTTATTGGTGCAGGACTTAGAGTCGCGTTTGGAAAAGACAAAATTTCTTACTTGCTTCCAACCGATTAAACTAAAGGCTCCCTTTAATTAGGGAGCTTATTTATTTTTTGTCCGGGTAAGCAATAGCATTGATCTCATCTAAACATGCGTTTCTAAAATCAACTAAACTTTTATTTGAGGAGTATGTTATGAAAGAAATAACTGATGATCTTTTAACCCAGATATCAAGACATATATTTTTGAATAAAGCTCTTTATGGAACGGCTTGGCGAAATAAAACACAAGAAGAAATTCTTAATAAGTTGAGAACAATGAATATCAATTTTATAGAAACACCTGGAGATTTCTATACGTTAAAAGGAGCCGCTACTATAATATATTATTGTAGGTCATGTGGATCTATCGTATTCAGTCCTAATGGATTTAGAGTAAATAAAATAAACAACTTGTCAAAAATGTTATGTGCTAAATGTAGACGAATCGACACTTGTATGGACAATTTTGGATGCGATAATCCTATGAAGAATAAAGATATTGTCGCCAAAGGACAAGAGACTTGGAAGAGCAAATCTAAAGAAGAATTTGACGATATTCAACGTCGAAAAGGAGAAACTCGTAGAAATAAACCTCAGGAAGAAAAAGATAAAACAACTGCTAAGGTTAAAGCTACAAAATTAAAGAATCACGGAGATTCTAGCTACAACAACCAAGAAAAACACAAACAAACTATGAATGAAAGATATAACGTCGATCATCCATTCCAGTATAAACCATTTTATCAAAAGATGTGTGATTCTAAATTAAAAAATCATGGAGATCCATATTTTAATAATCTTGAAAAACGACGTGATACTTGCCAAAAGAGATATGGCACTAATAATGCGTGTGAAGCTCCTGAAGTTATAGAAAAGATAAATGAAGCAACTATGCTGTCTTTAGGAGTTAAAAGGCCTCTACAATCTCAGAAATATTTAAATAAAATGCAATATTCTATGAATGACAAATATGGTGGAAAGACTACTATGGAATCTCCTATTCTTAAAAATAAAGTTCAATCCACTAATATTGAAAAATATGGATCGGTTTGTTGTTTAGGGAATAAAACTGTTAGGGAAAAAGCTAAACAGACACTGATTGAAAATACTGGTCGAGATCATCCAATAGTTAATAAATTGAATTATTACGGAGTGAGTTTCGATTCTAAATGGGAATTAGCTGTTTGGATATATGCAAAAGACCATAATGAATTTATAGTTCGAGAACCTATAGCTATACCATACGTTTTTAAAAGCGAAATACATTACGGACACCCAGATTTCTATTACAGAGGTCAAATAATAGAAATTAAAGGAGAACATCTGTATGATGAAACTAGTAATTTTGATACAAAACATAAAAACAAAAATATTATAAAAAATAAAGCCGAAGAACAAGCAGGTGTTGTGTTTTGGTTTTCAAAAGATATTAAATATGCTATTGATTATGTGCATTCTGTATATGGTAAAGATTATTTAAATAGATTTTATTCAACGAATCCGCATAATCCTTCGTATTCAGATTTATATGGATATATGCATATAGTTAAGCCTTATCATTTAATGCATTTGTTTTATTCAATGCCTATTGTGCCTTGTAAAGGAGTTACACCATTTGATGTACAGAAGAAAAATCAACAGTATGCTCCTATCACTGGTAAAGGATTAACTCCATTTGATATTTAAATCAAAACATCCTCTAAATGAGGAGACCCGCTTATATTTCATCAACAAATTAAATGACAGGAAATTAAAATGCGAATTAAGATAGAAGAGCCTGGAAAACCACCAGTTTCAATAGAATTTTGGAATCAATTAGCCAATATTAAATCTGATTTTAATTATGCAGATTATGGCATTAAACCAAAAACAAATAAACAATCTCCTTTAAAATCTAACGAATCTTCAATGGCAGTTGCCCTTGCCATATTTTACGGTATGTCTATTTTAAGTTCAGCACTTAGTATAGCAATATCGATGTTCATTGCTCACGTTAAACGAATGCGTAGACTTGATGTTGAAAACTTTTGGAAGAACAACAAACACTTCAGCATTAATAACAAAAACCATATCGTCACTATTAAGCATATAAATGCTAGAGCATTTTTAAGACGTTTGTCTGAAATGTACACTCAGTCTGAAGTAGGAACCACTGTAACGGATCCTGATAAAGCTAAAAAGAAAGATTCTCCGTTAGCTAAAATGTTTGATATAAAGTACGGATGGTGGGACAATCATTTGTACAAGAAAGGCGAGATGCGTAAAAAAGAACTACTTATAAAGAGTCTTTCTTTTAATGAGTTCTTTGCTATGGAAGTCGTTAATTTGCTTAATCAGCTAGCAGAAGAATATGATATGTCTTCTTATGCAGCTATGGCACAACGAATTATAGACGTTACGTATCTTAAACATTTTGAAGAAGCAAAAATTGTCGAAGAACCTCTTAAAGATGCAGTTAAAAATGAATTAAAAGATAATCCTTTGCTCAAACACCAAGAAGAGTTTGTTAGAAAATATAATTCTTTAAAGCAAACTCTTAATCTTAGAGGATTCATTCTTTCATTCGATCAAGGTCTAGGAAAAACACTTACAAGCATATCATTGTCTTATCAATTAGGAAAAGAGCAATTGGTAGTAGTTTGTCCAAACACGTTGACTCTTATTTGGGCCGAGGAAATTTGTTCTAAACTACAAACGTATAAAACTAATCCAGATAAACAGCTTGAAGACATTTATGTGCAAAACGATTCTACGAAAAATAGATTTGTTGTTGCTAAAGACCCTAAGATTATTATTGCCAACTATGAGAGTATAGAAAAGGTTTATAAGTATATTAAATCTGATAAGAGTACGCTTTTAGTAATCGATGAATGCCAAAACTATAGATATATAACAGGTAAACGTTGGGGACAATTATATCAGTTAATTCAAAACATATATGATTCAGACAATAATAAATTGGACGTTTTACCTATGTCTGGTACGCCTATTAAAGCACACCCTAGTGAAATAGTACCAGCAATGATGTGTATAGATCCATTATTTACAGAAGATATTGCTAAGAAATATGTAGCTGCATTTTCTATTAATAACGAATCTGCACAAGACATCATCAACCAACGATTTAAGCTTATTATATATAGAAAGACTAAAGCTCAAACTCTTAATCTTCCTCCTAAGCATGAAGAAAACGTATATTGGAAGATCTCAGGCGATGAATCACGTTTTTATATCGAAACTGTTGAAAACGAAATTTCAGATAGATTTGATGAAATTTTTGCTGAATTAAAAGAGAACGCTGCCGATTTATTTGTTGCCTTTGAAGAAATGGTCAATAAATACTGTAAAGGTGCTAATCCTATTCTTAAAATGCAGTATCTTAATTTTTTGAAAAACTCAATCGTTAAAGATAAACGCAAGTATGTGTCAGAATACAAAATGTCGCAATTTTATGAATTTGCTAATAAATATATCCGTCCTAACATCAAAGATAAAGAAGAATTGAAGAAATTCAACAAACTTGAAACTGATTTTGTTCGTATGAGACAAAAAGCAATGGGTATAGCTATTGGCGAGATTCTTCCTAAACGAAGAGAAGAAATGTTCTGTAAATTGATAGACGATAATCCTGATAAAATAACTGAAATAATAGATAATTCTATTAAGAAAGTGGCAATGTTTTCTAATAGTTTAGGAGTAATAAATAAACTAGAAGAATATTGTAAATCTAACGATATAGGATATGTAAAAATAACAGGAAGTAACGCTAAAGACAGAAAATTCTTGATTGATAAATTTATTTATGATGAAGAATGTGAGGTGCTCATTGGTACCAACAAAACTATGGGCGTAGGAGTTACTATTACCTGTGCTAATACAGAAATTATATTTGGTCCTCCTTGGAGAAAAGCCGATTTTGAACAATTAGCAGACCGAATACATCGTATAGGTCAAACTACAGAATGTTTTATTTACAATGTAGGACTCGAAACAATGGAACCTAATCTATCAGATAGAATGAACACCATTCTTGAATGGTCTGGAAATATGACTAATTCATATATGGAAGACATTTTCTCAGAAGATTAAGAAAAAAGAAATCCTGGTCCAATTAAGGACCAGGTCATTTTTATTCAGGAATAATACCTAAAGGATTAAATGATTTCATATCAAGTTCTTTGAATTTCAAAACAGAATCATTATGGTTTTTCCATCTTTCAGTTAATTCTTTTTGAAAGCTGGCAAAAGACTTGGCAGCAGCTTCCACAATAGCAGTGTTTCCTGCTTTAATCGCTTCGGTTTCAGCTTCTGTATAATCATATCCTATACAAATACCGTTTTCTATAATCAGTTTCATAGATATTCCTTTAAGTATAGCAATAATATTTAAAGAGTTTACTCTACTATACCAAGAATATAATATACATAGGATAAGCAGTTTAAATAAAAACTACACCCACCACCACATCCAATGCCTTTACATAAATTTAAATTACAAGTAGAATTAGTATGGCACATTTCGTTACAGCCAGATCCTTGACAATAACCTTTACACATTCCATAACAATTATAAACACAGCTAGATAATCCGCATCCTTGAGAACATATTTCTCCACAACTTCCTTGTAGAAAAAAGAAAACTCTAGCCCTCAATTGAGGGCTAGAAATTTATTTGCTTTAATCAAAGCTCTATAACACATTTAAACGATTCGTTGCTTATTTCAATTTTATTAGCTTTGGAAAAAGCAGGATCTTCTTCACTAAGTGCGAACCCGTACTTTTTATAAAGTGATTTACCAGGTTCATTGTCTTTAAAAACGCGTATTAAGAGTCTCTTTTTTGATTTGCCAATCGCAGTATTTTCAGCAAATTTAAGCATCTGGATTCCTAAACCTTGTTTTTGATATTTAGGATCTGTGAATAATAATCTTATAGGAAACGCGTCTTTAGGAACGTTCTCATGTATCTTATTTGGCAATAGAATACAACTTTTAACGTCGCCAGAATCTGTACAAATGACATAAACGTTTATTGTGGTGGATTTTATATAATCCATAGCAACATCCATAAAATAATTAGTTCTAGACGAACGTTTACCTATAGCAGGAGCTCCGTATTTTTCTTCTCCTTTGAAAAACCATTCAAGTTGATTAGCAAATTCTTTTAAAGGAAATTCCACATTTGGGAGTTCTTCGATTAAAACTTTATTTTTGTTTTTATCATACGTTATTTTTCTCACAGGATTAGAAGCATCTAAAACCTGTTTCTTTAAAGGTTTCTTTTCTAAAAGAAAAGTTTTAATTCGCATAATTAAACCTCCATTATTACGTTATCTCTATAAAATATATAATCTTTTTAAAGATTAATGTAACCTTTTTAAAAGAAAAACCTGGTCCTTAATTGGACCAGGGAAAGGATTATTGTTTAGGAATATCAAAAGGTGTAACTCCTTTATCGGATAAGAAATGATACTTTTCAGATTCATTAATATCAGTAGGAGTAATTCCATTTCTGGATAAACGAGCAATCTTCTCTCCAGAATTCTACACCATTGGCTAATCCACATTGGTGTTTTCTTTCATTTCGAATCGACACAGTTCTTCTTCTGTAAATGAATTATACATTTTAACGTCAATCAAGTGTTCTGGTGTGAAATAAGATGCTTTCATAGTTAATTCTCCTTATATAATATCTTTTACGTCTTTAGTAATACAATGTACTACATTGTGTGACATAGACAAGATGTTATCGTCACGTTCTGCTTGTTTTACACATTTCTCTATTTCAGTTTTGGTTGCTCCTCCACTAACGTAGTTTTGTTTGAAATCGTTAATAAATTCACCAAAGTATTCTACAGGAATATATCTGTTGCGACGATTTGTTAATTCACCAGTTATATCATAAAACTTGCCTCGGTATAGATAAACAATATGTCCATGTCCCTTCAACAGACATACTGTTCCACCAGGATAAGCTTCTTTGAGTATAATAGCGAAATAATAGCAAAAACCTTCAGTAAATAATCTTACTATAGGTTTAGTTTTTTCTTCTTTTGCTTCTTTAGTCCAAGCATATTGTCTGCACTCTTTAGCAGAATTAAACGTTTTTGTTACAAAACTCATTTTGAACCCATTAATAAAGCTTTCGATAGACATAGTAGATGTATACCTATTTTCTTTTTGTTCCTTAGTCATATTTGACCTCCCTATAGTAAAAGAATATATAAATTATTATTTAAGAAGAAAAAAAAACTACAACAACTACCAAAGGCTAAATTACATGCGTTATCACACGCACCAGTACATCCAACAGTAGTATTCCCACCAGAACCTATTTTGCAAAAGTCATGACATTTATTATCGTTACATCCAAAAGTACAATCACTAGTACACCCACCCTCACATAACCAAACCTTACAACTTCCTATAGTTTAAAACAAGGTTTTAAACTTTATTATGATTATAGGAGATTATATGATGACCGAAGAAAGCAAACTTGCTTATTTATTTTCGCTAAAAGCAGATACTATAACTGCTTCTGACGTATTTAGATTATTTAATAAACGCCCTGTCAAAGACAGCAGTGGCAAAGTAGTAAACGTCGAACCTGCACTATTCAGACCAGACGAATACATAACTGTTCCAAAAGGAACAATGAGCTGCGTCAAAGAAACGATAAAAACTACTGCTGGCCGCTATTTGTTCAATCTCGTAACGATCGAAGCTGCATTTGGCGGAAAGTACGCATTTATCAATAAAACTTTAAGAGACGCAGACGTTGAAGCTCTACACGACAAATTGTGTGATGACCTGTTGATGGGAAAAATAAACGGCGAAGAGTTTGGAAAATTTCAGTCGAGATTTATTTGGTTAAATAACTTCACTGAAATTTTTGTACAAGGATTGAGCGATACGCTCATGGTTTTACCGCCAGAAATCCGAAAAGAGTTGGATCGACTGGTTGACGAAAACCAAGAAGTTATTAAGAACGGCGACACTACGGCGTACATCAACAATGTTGAAAATCCGATAATTGAATTTGCTAGAAAATGGTACATAGAGCATGATACTCCTGGTTGGTCTATGTATGCGAAGGGCGGAAAGCCTAAATTTAAGAACTCGTTTAAAAATATGTATCTGACGGTAGGTCCTATTCTAGATTTGACCACAGGTAAATACAAGATCTCTACAGCGTGTTTCAGTGAAGGTATTCCGCCTGAAGAAAATTATCTATATGCTAACCAAGGTGTATTTGGTGCTTATAACAGAGCAGTTAATACCCAACAAGGAGGTTACAAAACTAAGCTTTTCGCAACAGGATTCCAGCATCAGCAAGTAGTAGAAGACGATTGTGGAACTAGCAATACAATAGGTTTCGATGTCACTGCTAAAAACGTAAAAGTTATCAAATGGAAATACATTAAAGATCCAGAATCTCCTGACGGATGGACATGTGTAACTCCTGACATAATGAATAACTACATAGGCAAGCATGTTGAATATCGCACTCCTATGTATTGCGCATCGCCAGGTGACGGTTATTGTTGGAGATGCATGGGTGATCTTTATCGTAGAGTAGGAATCAAGAATGTAGGTCTTGCTAGTCAAAAACTAACGAGTACTTTTATGAAAAAAAGTTTAAAGGCTTTTCATGATTCTACACTAAACACCTCTAAAATAGATTGGTCAAACTGTCTTTATGATATAGTTTAAACAATATGCTCCTCCCATAGTAGGGAGGAGTCTTTAAATTAAAATAAGCTATATATTATAATAACGGTACGTTGGAGGTAAACGTTGTGAAAAATCATTATATTATAACAGATCCAAATCAATTAGATCGTCTTCATACTCGAGATTCTTTCGAATTCGTTTGTAAAGTTTGCAGAAAACATGTGGTTATAAAATGTTTTGTGCTTTCTTATCTTGAAAAATATAAGATGATGATGTGCGGTCCATGTCGTTCATCGTATATTCAGAAACACATGACACTGGAAGAGAAAATTGCGAAGCTAGAACGCACTAGACAAACCAAAATCAAGTTATATGGAGATGCTAATTATAATAATCGTGAAAAATCGGCTCAAACATGCCTTGCTAAATTCGGTTCTACAAGTCCGTTGGGTAATAAAGATATCTACAATGAAACTTGTAAAACACGTCTTGAAAAGTACGGTACTGAAAATTATGTAGAGACTGACACTTTCAAAACTCAAAAGGAAAAAACTCAATTGGAGCGATACGGTGATGCGACTTATACAAATCGTGAAAAAGCTGCAAAGACTAATATGGAACGTTATGGTGTTGAAAATCCAGGATCATTAAATACTGCTAAAATGATTGAAACGCGAAAAAATAATCACGGAAGTACATCTGTAACTTGTAGATATTTCTATTACGGTTTACGGTTCGATTCTGCTTGGGAACTTGCTGTTTGGATATATTGTATTGACCATGGTATTCCTATTTCAAGATCAACTTGTGTATTTGAATTTATCGATTTTTATGGAAAAAATAAAACTTACAATCCAGATTTTATAATATGTGGAAAACTTATTGAAATAAAAGGCCCTCAATTTTGGAAAGAAGACGGTTCAATGCGATTTCCATATAATAAATTACACCGCGATTCTGATCCTATGACACTAGAAGAGAAAGCTTATTATGATGATCTTTATGAAAGAAAACATCAATGTGGTCTTTCTCATGGAGTAGAATTCTGGAAAAGTTCGGATTGTCAGAAATACATTGAATATTGTAATCTAAATCATCCAGGTTGGCAAGTATTTTTCCGTAGAGATAATCCCCTCAATCCTTCTTATTGGTGCTCTAATATACTTAATCCAGGTCATTATCAACCTCAATATTATATTCCATTATCCAGAAATGGAATTACTCCTACTGATATTAATGAATCTGAAAAGTATCATTTCTTATCCGATAAAGGAGTTACACCATTCGATATTCCTAAACAATAATCCTTTCCCTGGTCCAATTAAGGACCAGGTTTTCTTTTTAGGAAGTTGTGATAAATTGTGTTCTTTAGGATGTGGAGAAAACTGCAAACTGTATTGTGGAAGGTCGGGATGTTATGCGCATAATAGCGGATGTATAGAATGCTCTGGTGCAAACAATTATCAATGCAACGATTGTGGAAAAGCATGTAATAATGGTGGTGGGTGTAGTTTTATAACTTTATTTCATATTAAATGATGATCATAGATATATTACTAAAAAAGATATGTCAAAGAAAGAGTGGCGCTGTTTTTTCTTTATTAAAGCGGTACTTTGTATGTTGTATTAACAGTGAGGTGAACTTATATATGACTGAAGAAGAATTACAGAGCTCTGCACATCCTACGGATGAAATAATAAATCCTAGAATTTGCAAGTTTATAAGTATTGTTGGTATTGAAAGGGAGGATAAGCAAATGAAAGAAAAAGCAAGAAGCTTTAATGATGAAGCTTGGAACAAAATGTCTACCCAGGCAGCTGAACAGATTGATGCTTCTATGGAAGATTTCTTTATCAATGTGATTAAAGAAAAATCAAAAGGAGTTAACTAAAGAAAAGACCGGCCCAATTAAGGACCGGTTCTTTTTTATTTTATCAATTGTGGAATATCGTAAGGAGTTACACCAGAAGAGTTATCTATATAGTAAGGTTTGTTATCAATCACATCAAATGGTGTAACTCCTTTACCATTATTTATTTTTGGCAACGAATAGTTTGTAAAATCAAGATAAACTACCATTTCTATATTTTTTCCGATATGACCCTTGTTACCGATATAATCCACAACATATGGTTTGTATTTAACTATAGAATCGTCCACAACAAACACGTACTTTCGACATTTGTATCTAGATAAACAAATATCTATCCACTCGTCACACGTTAATGCTAATTGATTTGGATTATTCCAAGTTTCAATGTTTTTACGATTACCGTGTCTGTCTATAGTAGCATAAGGCGAACAAGTTAACAAACAGTCGTATGTTCCTGAGTTTGCAATCGCATCAGCAACGTCTAAGTCGACTTGAACGTTTGGGTTACGATTACGTTTCCACCAATCCAATATCTGTTTTGATTCGGCTATGTGTTTTGGATTAACGTCTCTGCCTATATAAGGTTTGTTGCAGATCATTGCTCCCAACATTCTGCCTGAGAATCCAGAAAAGCAATCAAAAATATTTTTAGCGTCCCATAGATAAGTCTGAATGAGTTTAGCAGCGAGCGTAGATTTAAAAACACTTGCTTTAATTGAATATTTTGCAATATTAAAGCCTTGTCGCATGCGATTCACATTGCATTCACCTACATAAAGCAAGCGATTTAAAGCAAGCTCTTTAAAAATCCGTTTATCGTTCCACAATTCAAGGATGTTTGGTTCTTCTCCATGACGTGCTTCCATGATAGATTTATGGAAATGTCTCACTAATCCCATAGGACTAGTATCTCTGAGGTCGGCATTAGGCCAAGGGAACGGAACGTCTTTTATAAATAATGGAAGATAATCGTCACTGTAGTTATCATACATAAACTGGCTTATTTCTTCGAAATCGTTTTCAGACCAGAATTCACAATTAGGGAATCTTGCCTGGATATCTTTCTTTCGTTCATTCATACAATTTTCTATATTTTCTATAGTAACGTCTGAATCTTCAAAGAGATAATTAACAGGATATGGACATTTAAGACTTCCATTTTCTTTCCTCATATAATTAGGTTCTATACAAATATATCTATCACCTAAACGGAAATCTGGATAACTCATACAAGAGTCGTGAATTCCATTAGAAAGATCTTTATAATAACCTGGACAACGTTCAATTTCAATATTCTTTTCTACCGCATATACATAGAGTTCAAGTTCAAGAGCATTGTTAAATTCTCTATCATCATAAAGATACAGGAAAGGCTTATCCCAACCATATTTATTACGATTAAACTCTCTAAGTAGATTAGGATCATTAAAAGATAAGAGAGCATTTGCATGATCTGATTCATATTTACAGAACATAGCTTTCTTTTCTTTAAGATTTATATAATAAGGAGTGTTGATAGAAACGTTGTTAAACACATCAGGTTTACGAGGTCTATGTTTAAGACCAAGAGTAAGCTCATAATTTAAAATAGGTTCAGCTTTAGACCAAAATTCTTCTAATTCTTGCTGAGATTCGTCATCGTCTTCAATAAGATCGGAATCTATAATATAACCGTCGTCGTCTTGACAGTAAAGCTTTTCATTAGGTTCTTGTATTTCTTTGATTATCATAATAAATTAACCTCACATTTAAGTCATAAAAGAAATATATAAATATTTCTGGTTCTAGGAAGTTGTGTAAAACAATATTGTTCTGGTTCATGTAGAAGCGACTGGTGCTCTCACAATTGTACTCCTCAATGTCAAACTTATTGTAAGCATTATTGTGATACTTCTTGTGTGGACGGATGTTTGAACTGCCATAATGGTTGTCATCTAGGCGGTGCTACTTGTGCTGGGTCATGTACCGAAATTTGTAGGGGAGCGTGTTCTGGTAAAGGTGGGTGTAGTTAATATAAAATTACTTTATATATCTACATTATAGTGTGGAGGCAGATAATGGTTAAAGAAAGAACCAAAGAAGAAAAGATAGCCATAAATAATCTTGCTCATTACATGAATCATTTTTTGAGTAATGCTAAGATTGTGGCATTGGCTGATGATTTTGGAAAAGAACTTAAATGGCCTTTTCAATATTTCATTGAAAAAGAATATTCTCAAGATGAGCTCGATATTCTTGTTGAAAGCACAGAAGAGTATTTCAATAATATTTTGAATGGATTCAAATTTGTTGGTATGCTTGACACTGTGCATGATTTAGATTGTCTCAGACCTTTTAAGTTTGTAATAAGCGAAAATCGTATAACTGTTGAAGAACTCGCAAAAGAAGAAATGCACCCAACAGAACCTCTGAGTGAAATTTGGATTAAGAAGTGGTATAAAACAGACGACGATCGTAATCTTCTAGACACTCATAAAGATAGACTCGTGCGATGCTATAATCTTAAAGGTAAGGCTCCTACTAAGGAAGGATTACAATATCTTATTACTTCCATGATATCGGAAGATTTAATAGATGTAGATGGAAATCCTATTCCTAAATTAGTAGGTAGAAATAATATTATTTATGAAATACGAACTGATGGCAATCTATGTGATCAAGGACGATGCCGATTGATTCATCATGTCACAAAGACATTGGCTGGCGACATCTTTCAAGAAATTTATCAAGAAATTATCGAACTCGATAAACGTATTAAAAACGACATCGTCAATCAAAATACTGGTATTGCACCATAATGCGAGTATTGTTATATTCGCGGTAGAGGACTGAAACAAAAATGAGTTTTCAAAGCTCGTTTATTAAAGGAGAACGCCGTATGAGAAAGGCAGTAATTGGAAAGATCCGTACTAAGAACGGAGAAAGTGTCGAGCTCAAACAGATTGTTTGTGAAGCAAAATCTTCTGGAAGTTATGATAAAGAACTTGAAAAACTTGTCAATTTCCAAGGAAAAGACTATGAGGCTGATTCGATTTATATGTCTTGTGAAGAAACAGGATATTATAAATCTTGGCAGG
>Ga0326513_10000773_pt1 | contig 27096 bp, 67 predicted proteins | sample 2_2465_0518_D_FD_203654 | JGI IMG/M metagenome (GOLD analysis project Ga0326513, IMG submission 203654) | Bovine rumen microbial communities from UC Davis, California, United States - 2_2465_0518 | ecosystem: Host-associated > Mammals > Digestive system > Stomach > Rumen | place: USA... | reverse complement strand
ATGTATACATTATACATCAGGGGAGTACGATTGTCAAGTAAAATATTGCACAAAATTTTAGGAATTTTGTGTACGATCTTTGTGCACGTTTCCGATATTGACTTTTTCTCGGTATAGTGGTATAATGATTTCTCGGCCCGGCCTGGCAAGGAACGGCCAGGCGCGCGCCGCGCAAAAAGGACGAGGTTTAAACCTCGTCCTCACCCTCATGGAGTTCCTCAGGAGTGACTCCGCACTCCGCAAGCAGTTCCTCAAGTGTCGCACCGCAGTTCATCATTTCATTAAGAGTCATTTTGTACCACCTTTCTTATGTGCTTTTGTTTTCCTTTGATGATTATATTATATCAGGGGGTTAAGGTTTTGTCAACCCTTTTTTTAATTTTTTTATTCTACTACGGTGAATCCATCGGGAGCAACAATGAAGCACTCTTCATCTCCATCTATAAATGTTACACATTCTTCATAAGTACCAGTGAAAAGAGTTGTATCGTCCTGAGTTGCTTCATCAAACCACATAACTGCGAACATTTTAGTACCTTCCTTTCGTTTGATTGGTTTATTTGTTTTCCTTTGATGATTATATTATATCAGGGGGTTGAGGTTTTGTCAAGTATTATTTATACCATGGAGCAATTTTTTTATCATCTTCCCATGCTTCTATCTCACATACTTCATACTTTATTTCTTCATATCTTTTAAGAAGTTCTTCTATTGTATCAAATTCTTCCCAAGTAGTTTCATCATCATACATTCCTAAATCATAGGTTAAATAAAACATTTTTTTATCTCCTTTCCTTTGATGATTATATTATATCAGGGGGTTGAGGTTTTGTCAACCCCCTTTTTTAATTTTTTAAGCATTTTTTTCAAGATATGCTTTCCTGAGCGGAATTGCTCTGTTATAAAGCTCTTCAATGTCTTCTTTGGAGCGTTTCATCAGGTAGTTTCTGTCGGTCTCATTGATGCAACCATAAGCTACCATTTCGTTAATCATTGCTTTCTTTGTCATTTTGTGTACCCCTTTCTTTTTGTTTTGTTTTTGTTTTCCTTTGATGATATAAGTATATCATACTATAGAAAAAAGTCAATAGGTTTTCAAAAAATTTTTTAAAAAATATTGCACAAAATGGGAAATTTTTTAAATGATTATTTTATGCAATTTTCTATCTTGACAACAGCAGATGGGATGTGGTATAATTTTGCGGCCTGCGATCGGCCGATCTGGCCGCCGCAGGTTTGTTAAAAGATTAACAATCTTTCTTCTTAAAAAACCCTGCCGGTTTTATTTTACCGGCAGGGTTTTAATTTTTATTCTTCGTTAAGATATTCGAAAAATTTCTGTCTCCATTTTTCAATCATCTTAACCTTGTAAAAATCATCCTTGCAAATTTCTTCAATCTGATTTGCATCCATATGATAACCTTTTGTAACCATTTCGTTGAAGATAGCTTTTTTCATTTCGTAGTTTGTCATTTTATGTACCCCTTTCTTTGATCGGTGTTATTGTTTTCCTTTGATAATTATATTGTATCAAAGGGCTTGGCTTTTGTCAAGCCCTTTTTAAAATTTTCAAGCGATTTCTTCAATAAGTTCTGTTACCCAGATAGCAAGTTTTTCAATCGTTTCATCGGGGATTTCATTGGTTGTCTTTTTTACGATGTGTACGCAAACATCATACCAGTTATCAAAAAGTTCTCTATCAAAGTCCGGAGTATTGTAGCAGTGATAATTGATTGTTTCGAAAAGCTCTGTCCTTGTCATTTTTTTATTCTCCTTTGTTTTGATCGGTGTTATTGTTTTCCTTTGATGATATTATTATAGCACACTATAGGAAAAAGTCAATAGGTTTTTTGAAATTTTTTAAAAAATTTTTACTTTAACACTTTGATCCGTTAAAGTGTGTTAAACCTTTAACAATTTTAGGAGCAAAAAAATTTTTTAAAAAATTTGCATTTTCCCTCTTGACAAACTACAGTGCCCTGTGGTATAATTTTTTGGGCCGCAAGGATCACTTGCGGCAATTGTTAAAAGTTTAACAATCTCAGCTTTGGCGAAAATTATTAGTTAATTAATAAACAATCTTTCTTATTAAAAAACTCTGTTAGTTAGCTAGCTAACTAACAGAGTTTCTAACCTTGTATTACTTGTTTTCCGCAAGAAACCTTTTTCTCATCGGCAAAACTTCCTTGTAAAGATTTTCAATTACATCTTTAGTTCTCTTGAGAAGATAACCTCTGTCCTCTTTAGCGACACATCCGTATTTAACCAGTTCCTCAACCATTGCCTTTTTTGTCATTTTAAATCTCCTTTACTCGATCGGTTTATTTGTTTCATTTGATAAATCAATTATAACGCTAAAACCTTTACTTGTCAATCATTTTTTTAATTTTCAGACTATTTTTTTAATTTTCAGATTATTTCATGTTTAAGATAAATGCAAAAATTTTTATTTTAAATTATCTGATAATTCTTTAACACTGTGATCCGTTAAAGTGTGTTATTTTATTAACACACTCTTTAGTGCTGTGATCCGTTAAAGTGTGTTATTTTATTAACACACTTTCGCACTGTAGTTTACTAAAGTGCATCAATTAGTGACTTTTTGTTGTGTTAAATTTTTAACAAACTTCGCTCTGTGATAGATGGAGTTTGTTAAGAATTTAACAAACTCCATAGTTTCAGGATAAAAAAATTTTTTTAAAATTTTTTTATTTTTCCTCTTGACAAGCTATAGTGCCCTGTGGTATAATGGTTAGGGCTTTGGACGCTGTTAGCTGGGTGCAGACGACAAGGAGAAGATTGTTAAATGTTTAACAATCTTCGTACTGTGCTAGTGTTATTTAGATTGTTAAATGTTTAACAAAGATTGTTATTTATTATTGTTATTATATTATAATAATGTATTGTATAATAATATAATATAATAATATATTATATTATTATATTATTATTATATATTATATTATTATATTATATTATTATTATTATTATTATATCATTTATATTGTTAAATGTTTAACAATCGTCGCTGTTTGGTTGGTCTTTGATTAGCTTTCTTCTTTTTAGTTAGTTTTACATTTAAATATTTTTTATTTTTATTGGTTTTTAAAATAAATTAAAATAGCCTTCTATTAGTTTGTTATTTTTTTAACAATCAGTGCTTTTTGTTATTTACAAGAGGATTATAAGATTAAATTAAAAAATAAAATTAAATATTATTCTTAATAATTTAATAATTAAAATTATTATTCTTAATTATTTTATTCTTTCTAATAGATTAAATAGACATAAATAAAAATTTATTATTTCTCAATAGAAAAATAGAAAAATAAAAATTAAAAATAATTAAATAGATTTGTTAAAAATTTAACAATCAACCTTATGTTATTTATAATTCTTTTTATTATTGATTGTTAAATATTTAACAAGTCTATTTAAACAATAAAAAATAATTTCGTTCAATACTTCTTATCCTAATAAAAGTTTGTTAAATACTTAACAATCAATAGCTTTGGAATAAACATTGATTGTTAAGTATTTAACAAACTTTTAGGCAAAAATAATAAACTTATAAAAATTAATTTTGCATGTCTAACTTTTTGAACGTGTGTTTGTATTCAAAACTTGGCGCGCTTTGACCAGCAGCGCGCCAGCGAAACTTGATGAATATAAAAAAAGGACCTCCTAAAAAACAAGCCTATTTTTTAGGAGGTCCTTTCTACGCAGCGTTTGCATTTATTTTTTTGCTTCTACAGAGTGTTCTCGAAACTTTTTTCGTTGAAGAATAATAGTGGGGGGGTGGGTTTTCAGGAAAAAATTTTTTTGATTTTTAAAATTGATTATGGTCTCGCCATTCCCTGCACCAAAAGTTTTTTAATTTTCAAATAACGGCACCAAAAATTTTTAAGTTTTAAAATAACGTACAAAAATTTTTAAAAATCGCAATTCCTTTCTTCAAACCTATCCTTTTCAAATAAACAATCAACACAAGGCGCATAATATAAACTTACATTAAAATATTTACAAAGTGTACACTTTCTCATTTGTTGACGATGCTTATATTCACCATATATAAATATTGATAGATATAAAATACAAAAAATAAAAAATATTATTTCAATCAATTTATCAACCTTCCTATCGACATCCCTATGGCGAGACCGCTGCTTACAATGCTTGCGGAAAGTATCACCTTCCCGCAAGCCTGCTTCACATCATTCACCCCTCATATCAACAATAGGAGTCGCATCACCCTGAATCTGTGGAACAGTACCATTCCACTTCTCAATTTTCTGCTTCTCAATAAGTTCGGGAGTAAGTGACCCCGCAACCTTTTTATTAGCTTCCGCTTCAGCTTCCGCCTTAATCCTCTGAGCCTGCGCATCACCTTCCGCTTTAATTCTAGCTTTTTCCGCATTAATCTTAGCGGTTTCCTTCTCCTTTTCAGCCTGAATAAGCGCAACTTCTTTGTCTTTATTAGCCTCAACCTTAGCCTGTTCCGCAGTCACCCGCGCTGTCTCAAGTTCCTCTTGCGCTTTAATCTTTTTCTTAATAGCTTTATCAGTATCTTTATCAGGGCGGACGTCAGTTAAAGAAACACTATCAATAATAATACCATATTTATCAAATCTCTGTTTCATTTCTTCAGAGATAGCGGCATTTACGGTTCCTCTCTCTTTACTAACAATTTCAATCATACCATAGCGAGGGGTAATTTCCTTTATCCAACCTTGCATATTTGGTTTAATAAAACTATCAAGAATTTCTTTACCGTTCTGCCCTCTAAATCTACTAAATGTTTCAGGTAAACGATTAATATCAAAAGTGTAACCAAAAGCAACATCTACTTCAAGGGATGCACCTTCCTTAGTAGGAATCTCAAAACTCTCATCATCTTCAGAGTCTCCGCGCTTATCTTTTGACATGTATGACTGTTCTCTTGCAATAGTATACTTAGTTACAGTTTTAGTGGGTGAAAGGAAAATCCAACCTTGCGTTAACACTTTCTTCTCAATTCCACCATTCATATTATAAACAATACCTGCGTAACCTGCGGGAATCTTGGTCGTAAACAACATTAGACCAAGAATCGCCGCTACCAAAACAACACCAATAGCAATTCCGCCTACTTTTCCATTTTTTCTCATAAAATTTTACTCCTTTTCTTCTTTATTTAAACTTCTTTTTATATCTTCTTTCATATCGTTTATAACACTACCGACAAAAGGAAAAAAGATATTAAGCGCGCACCATAAAAAAAATGCACCAATAATAATTACAATTATAAACATTGGATTTAATACTGCCAAATATAGACACCTCCTTTATCTTCTTATTTGAACCATTGAACTATTGATATAACCATTATAATTATAAAAATCATAATATTATATATATAATTATCTTCATCTATAATATTAAAAAATATAGACATCATACACATTCCCGCAATAAAAGCATCCCAATTCATTTTTTATCCTTTTCCTATCTTATAGCCAAAACAAAATCCAAATATTAGTGCTATTAGTGCGTATATTATTCCAATAATTTCCATATTTTATCTCTTTTTTATTTAATAAAATGAACAAATTCTAATGCAGCCATAATAATTGAAAAGCACTCAATAAAGGCTCCCGCCGCAATAATAAAAGCTAAAACAATATTTTTATAAAAATATTCTTTCCACTCAAAAGTAGTCTTAAACCCTTTCGACCTTAAGTAAGGAAAAAAGAGTAAGCGGGTGAAGGTTTCCCATCCAACTACAAAAACAATAGCGAAACGTATCCAAAACATAAATATTTCTCCTCTTTACTTTTGCCAATCACACATCCATGGAATAGATGTTTGCATCCCATATTCTATCCAATGCGCGCGCCGGTTATGTTTTTGATAACGTCTTATTCTTGCATTATATCTGTCATTATGGTGAGTACCTGGGATATATATATAATGAACAGAATGGTCACGATTTAATTTAATATATTTAGTATCATGTTTTAACATTCTTCCATCCTCACGAAAGTAATATAATTTATTTCCGCGCCATTTAAAATCATTAACGCACGGCTCTCCTTTGCGATAATAGGGGCCATTGGTTTTATGAAAATAGAAGGTGTTACCTTCTCTTGTTACCCATCCTACCGAGCGGCCTTCCCATAACATACAAGACTTAGCTTCAATTCGAAGGATTCTTGTTGTTAAGATTATAAAACATGACATTAAAAATATTAAAATTTTAAAGTGCTTTTTATTAATAAACATATTATTTCTCTCCTTTATTTTTTAACAATTAGACCTATAAAAAACCTAAAAATAAACCAGTAAAAAATAAAACGTCTTTAGTAAACATTTTTATTTCTCTTCCATTTTTCGCAAAACTTCAGCGATTTCAGGAAAATGTCTGCCGGTCTTTTTAAATATCGCTCCATTTCCATTGTATAAATGGAACACACTGATTTTTCCGTCTCTTCTGTTAAAAAGAACAGCCATGGGTTCATCAATGTTGTTTAAATATTTTTGTAAAACAACATATCTTTCATCACCGCCTTTAATTTCATCCCCGACCTGTATCTGCTCTTCTTTCTCCTGTTCATACTGCCGAATTTTCTCGATGGCTTCGGATGCAGTGTGATTTATGATGAATGTCCAACCACTAGAGCCAAACACTTTTTCTTCTTCGCCATATGGTATATTGGCTATCTTCGTTGCCGCCTCCTATGCATCGGATAAGCCCTTCTGATAATGTCTCTCTCCGACTTCTCGCATGTCTTTTTCGGATTGTATGTTGCATTTGTGCTTTGCAGTCTCGTAGCCTCGCTGATACGCTTCGTCCACTTCTTTTTTCAGCGCATTTATGGTTTTGATGTCTTCAATGTAGATGTCCATTTTGCCCTTTTCATACGCCTCTTTCCTGACCTGCTCAAGATCGGGTTCGGTGTAGGGCGTCACTGGAATCCTTGTATCTATCCAGTGATCTTCGTGTTCGTTTATCCTGACCGGGATTGTAAGCGTCCGTTCCAGTCCGTGCCGGATATAACCTTCTCCGACATCAATGATATATTTTCCCATGCTGCTCACTCCTCTCTTCTCTCAGCGCAACTGCAAAAGCCGTCATCACCCATGTGGTGCACATTTAGGTCACAAATTCCAGTTTTTATATCTGGTCTCACTGATGTGTAAAATTTGCAGTCCTTACACCTGACCACCGGAGCAACATCGGCAGAATCCACAAAGTAGCCTTCGTTGACATTAAAGGCTTCTTGTATTACGGCCAAGCAGCTCTCAAAATCATAAGCTGTCTGGAAATTCATCGCCCTTGATGCCACTTCGACGGCCGTGCTTACAGGGATTAATTTGTCACAATATTCATTCGTCAACCCTTCAAGGAGCATTTCGTATTTGAGTATCTTCTCTCCAAACGGTGTCATGACTTTTCCTCCGCTTCAATATCCCCATGCTCAAACATCATTATAATCCCAAAAACAATAGTTCCTACAAGCCATGCTATGGGGAATACATAGCCACTGTAGCCACACGAAAACAGCATTCCAATGATTAAAGTTCCCAATCCAAAACACAAAACAGAAAAGCAAAACACTCCAAAAGATTTAAAACTCATATTAATCATGATTCTTCTTCCTCCGCTTCACTTTCAAGCCATTTTTTAACGCCGTTAGCTTTAGCGCCGTTAGGCACACATAAAGCTTGTCCAATACATTTGTAACAGTCAGTAAAAACGCACATATATTCAGCAAGTTCCTGATTACTCATCCTTGCCAATTTTTCACGATTAGTTGTTCTTTTCTTTGGTATATTAATTCCATTTTCTTTTAATTCCTCGTCTGACATAAAAGGTATATCACATGGAAAATAACTCATGATTCTTCCTCCGCTCTGTATGGTTCTTCAATTGGTTTCCATGCCGTTACACCAGACAAAGGCACCATACAATCTTGATATTCATTCCATTCTTCAAAACATTTTGTATATTTGTTCCAAAAACATGTGCCTACCCATTTATAATATTTTCCTTCTGTTGTAACACGACATTCACAATCATCATTTGGAAATCTTTCAGTCACCGGAATCCATCTATTTTCTTCTTGCCGTTTCAACGCAGAAATAGCCATCTCAAACGCCTCTGGCAACTGACAGTGATTCTCGCACCATCCAACCATAGACGGATGCATACAACCGTGACATATCTGTTTCGAATGGAATTCTAATTTTTTACTTGCTTCACTTGGGTTCATTTCTTTTCTTCCTCTATTCGCTGATTCCATGCTTTGATAACTTCTGTTTGCGCTTTATTAACATCTGTAAAATTTGCGTATGCAGCAATCTTTAACCTTACTGTTTTATCTATCCCGCAATTAGTACAATAAATCGAAAAATCAATCTGATCTTCTCCCCCGCCCATTTTTGCAACTCTTACCTCAGTTCTTGGAGACGCTCCACAAAATGGGCATCTTTTTAATTCATCCATCATTATTACCTTCTCTTTCAAAAATTTCACCATTATTTACCATGGTTTCCCAATCAGACGCTTTTGCAACTAGCGCTGTATCTTCAGGTGCAAACATACAGATCAACATCATATCAGATAAGCTTTTGTCTTTCTCCAACATTTCCACAGCCACATTTGGCGACACAATAAGCAATACATTTTCATTGTCCTTCATATTATTTACCCCAATCAATTTTCTGACCACACCATGGACAATAATCATACATTTTTTTTAACTCTCCACCACAATTTCCACAGGGGATACTAACAGACCCATCTATATCCAATTCTGGTTGCATGGGTTTTAATGGTTCATGCGTTTCTATAATTTCAACAATTTCATCAAGTGCACGCAAATCTACGAAAGCATCTTTGTCATCCTCTTCATAAGCAGGATATAACAGACGTGACTCTATATCATTACATCTTTCAATTAACTCTTTCGGACTCATTTTCCCACTCCTTTAATAACCACGATAACACATAACTTTTAGTCCCTATATTATTAGGATTATGAATTAATTCCCGAATATAATCACAAGGAATTGCTTCAATAGTTTCTTGTTCTTCAATTTCCATCAACATAGATACACAAATATCTTCTTCAAATGGATGTTCCTTTTCTTCTCGTCCACAAGGATCAGGTGGCAACCATTTTAGTACGTTATTTTTAAGTTTGTCTGCATTGATTAATCTCATAATGTTACCCTACCACCATACAATCAATAATATCCATTTTATAAAAAGCGATCCATGCATCATTTTTCTTGACCACGAACAATCCATCATTAACTTCATAATCATCCCAATATTTCTGGGGAATAATATTTGACTTACCATCATTGAAATAAAGTCTAATTTTCTGTTTCTTCTGTTTCTTCTTTTTATTACTCATATTGATTCTCCTTATTACTTACAAAATATGTCCATTTTTCTACCACATATGCTCTTATTGGTGAAAGGATTTCCCAACCCTTTTCTGTAAACCACCCATAAGCATGCATTGAACCAACATATGGGAACTTCAGATCAAGCATTACTGGCGTATCAAAAGGTGGCAATTTTTCTTTTGGTGTATACCATTTAATTTTCATTTACTTCTACTGCCTCTTCTTCATCTACATCTTTAATATAATTATCAATAGCCAATATCATCTGTTTATGAGTCATATCTCCCTCAACAAGATGACCTCTAAGATAATTAAGAAACTGTTTTACATGCCACTCTGGTATATAAATATTATCCATTTTATAATACCCCCAAATAATCTTTCTCATAATATTCTTTTTCTTCTCCGTCTCCGAAATTAAGTGTTACTCTAAAAGGATATTTTCGTTTTTTAAAATAATCTTTTTTTACTATTGTTGTAAGAACCGAATGTACTCTTTCGCATTCTAATGCCAATTCTTGATTTTCATATTCAGCACCACAAGCCTCACACTGATAATACACTTTTTCTTTCATTAATAACTATCCCTCACTCTATATTTCCACATAACCCGTATAGTGCCATATCTTTCAATATAATCGTCTTCTGTAACTATTTTTAAATAAACAGTACGCCATGTCACGCCATGTTTAAAATCGTTATGTTCTTTCTGAATACGAGCGACAATTCTCTCAGCAATTGCCATAGCTAATTCTTTATCGGTTGTATCAATATAGAAATCAAATACCTCTGTAAAATGAGAATGTTCATAATCTACGCGAACACCATCCACCATTAACACCAAACCTGTTGGAACTGTAATGTCGGGTGGAATATAAAACTGAATATCATCTACTTTAGTATAATGTTGCATATATATGTCCCTCGTTTTCTTCTAATACGCCACGATCACAAAATCCTGCATCTACAGTGTTATCATATACAATATAATCACTTTCATGATAACCATCATCATCCCATTCCACATATTCTTCAAAAAGCATAGGACAGTCGGTTGTATATCTAATTTTACAATTTCTACAATGGACTATCATATCAAAACTCCAATCTTTCTTTTTTTAATTTCTTACCACAAATAGGGCAGTAGTGAATATCTCTTATATAATTAAATTCAATGCCACCATCCCAATCAGACATATCATATAATGTATCACCGTCTTCGTGACTACTACAAAATACACAAAACTTCTCATCTGTGTTCATCATCCCAAATCTCCTTTGTTATCTCAAAAAACTCATTGGCACCAATTTCTTCTATAAGTGCCTTAATTTTGTTTTTATTTTCATCATACAGTATTTGATCAGCCAAGTCTGAAGCACTAATCCCATATTTAGATGGTGCATGATCTCCAATCCCCAACATTTTCTGTAATTCTGCTAACTTCATGTGACATATAACATCTAATGCACGTTCATATTTATCACTCAAATTTCACAATCTCCTTTTCGTCTACGTTACCATAATAAATTGGTTTCCAACATATTACGTCCTGTTCACTTGTGTCCCATTCTCCAAAGAATTTATTATAGAAATCTACGACTATTGGGTATCCATATTCACCACTTCTTCTTACAATATAATCCCCAGATTCTGGTGGATCATCATAATGCCATTTATTTGCCTCAAGCATTTTAACTATTTCTTCTTGTGTAGCAATCACATCTCTTAAATCTAATCCCATATCTCCGGGCTGATACGTAGAAAACACTTTCTTAACCACATCTATCATTATATCACTATTCATTTAATTTTCAACTCCTATTTTATAATATAAAAAACAATACGTCAATAAAAATTGCTATAATACCAATTTCCTCAAGTATTTTTCCCAACCCAACTAATGCAAAAAATGTTTCATGGTTTTTAAGAAGTTCGTCCTCTGTTTCTGTTTTACGCCATCTTTTAACTGTTGGTTTTACAGAACGCCAACGCCATAATTCAAACGCAACAATATATATAATAATAATTTTAATTAATGTCATAATAATTGTCCCTCACCAACTAATCCTTGTAATAATCTTATCACATATATACTTTATGCTAATTGTATATCGCATACATTGTAATTTTTGTTTAGTTAATTCATCTAATTTACCTTGAACCTAATAAGTGAATTCTCCTTGTTTAGCCCGCTTTTTTATACCTTGAGCAATATTATCATCAATTTCACATGAATCTATACATTCTGATGTTATCTGATGCATTTTATATGCAGGTTTTAAAATCATTACAATACCTCACCATTCAATCATAACCCAGTGAACATCACCTAAACCTTGTGTTACTACATACCCTAATTCTCGTAATTCTTTTATAGTTTCATCACTTACATTTGTAGTTTGATAATAATACCGTCCTTTTAAAGCGCATTCTCTTATATCTGCCAAAATGGTTACAGTACCATACATAATAGACATTACATCTGCTACAACATGTGCTTTATCTGCTGTCATTTCTTTAACCTCTGTCATCTCTCAAACTCCTTATTCGATTCTAAATATTAAGCACTCTGTATTATATTCGTCCATTAAATCAGTAAACAATGTATTATTAACCACCATATGTTTCTGCAATCTGTTCGCCAACTCTCTGTCCATTATTCCTGTTGCGGTATAGTTAATTGTCATTTTAGGATCATCGTCTCGATATAAAGGAATCTCAACAGGTATATCCCAGAAAAAAGGCATTCCTGAATATTTTCCTTCGGCTATAACTTTCATATCCCAAGGACGAATAAATTTATAATAATATCCCATTATTTAATCCTTTTCTTCAAATTTATCACATCCACAACAATTAATACAAGGCTTATTGTTCCAATATTTTTTCTCGTATTTGCATTTTCTACAAGAAAAATCTACTCGACCATAATCACCCCATGACCACAGTTCTCCAGAATTTTGAAGAATAAAATAAAATGCCGCTCCACCAAAGAAACTGGTCATACCTAAATATTTTCCTTTACATTCTTCAAAAGTCGGAATTGTATGAGGGTAAAAGTCCATAGGATATTGAAGTATATAATTATATTGCTCTTTTGTAGTTATTAGTCCAGACGGTACTGCTTCTATACGCGCCCAACTTCCATTATTATTTAATCTAGCAATTTCTTTAAGTGTCATCTCTCAAACTCCTCTTTTAATTCAAATCTATTTGATTTTAATATCATGTCCCAATTATCTTCGACAACTGGCTTAATTACACGTACCTGTTCTGGCGTCAAATGACTATGCTCATAATCCCAATGAAAAAGGTAATATGGTCGATCAAAACGCACTAACTGTATTTCAGCCCAGCCTATCTCAAGAAGTTTCTGTTCAACATTTGGCACCCATGTCTGACCCATTGATTTCCACAATTCGTCAGCAAGTCCCAAATGTTCCATGTAATTGCAAGGATACCAGTCACCATTTGGAGCAAGCCAACCTGTATCGAGTTTATCAAAAACTTGTTTGTTCAACATGTACATTTAATTTTAATTCTCCTGTTGCTTTTTTGCCTGATTTTTCTGTATCTGTTCCATTAACTTTTTTCGTCTTTCGTCTCGTTTTTCTTTTTCAATTTGTTTATTATACTGAATATGAAATAACTTATATTTGCAATAATCTATAAAAGTTTTAAATACAATGCTTTCTGTGCTGTATCCTATATAATTATTACTTCCTCTATCATAATATACTACCCCGTCATCTTTTAATTCAAAACTATCTGGTATAATATTAAATGAAGAATAAAACTCTTTAAAGGTCATTTTAGGATAAGTACCTTTTATAGTGTTTTCCCAATCATCTACATAACTTCCTAAGAAACAAGTACAAATAAACAGTATTACAAGTAAAAGAGTAAATAAAATTGCCATTAAAAAAGTTGGCGATTTAACCCAAGCAAGAACAAGCAATATAAACTCTATCAAACTAGTAATAATATAATACAATATTGTAATCATAATTTTCTCCTTGTATTAATACTGATACTAATAATCCAACGCTTCTTTTTCACTCATAAAAAAGTGGATTCCGGGCGCACATTCATGCCAGCGATTCTCGTCAAAATCTGGTACAGATACGGTTTCGCCTACTTCATATACAAAAGAATTATCATAAAACGAATGAGCGCCATTTATCGGTTCACCGATAATATTTTTGATGCTTAATACCTTCGCTTTATCACATCTGCATTTACGTCCAAAACCGCTACTGCGCTTTGCATCTGCCGGAATTTCAAGTTTAATAATCGCCATACGAGTAAGTCGAAAAGGATAACCAAAGTTAACGATTTTATCGTAATAATAACCACACTTCCAACCAATGAATGATCCTTCTTCTGGACAGACCATTGGCTTTTGTATTTTTCTTAAATGAAAGTCCACATTATCGTCATGAATAAATTCTGCCATTTAATTATCCTCACTTATCTTTCGCTCAGGCAATGCCAGTATTTTTGAAATCGGCATGTTGTGATAAGAATTAGACCTATCATCGTCATCACCACAACAATACCCGCAAGACATTTTGTCTTCATCACCCCATATAATCGGGCAACTATTACAACCAATAGACTCCGAGTTGCAAAAAGCATATTCACATAAAAAACAATCGTTTGCTATCATACCTGTTAAAGAATGTTCTTCACACCATCTCTCTTTATAATCAACTCTTTCAATACCTGTTGGGCAATCTCCCAGATCATGTTGCATATCTGTCCACATCTGTCTGTGCAGTTCTAATGCACGTTCTCTTGTCAAATCCATTATTCTTCACTCCAATCTAATTTTTGTCCACATTTTGGGCAATGCTCAAAATGGTAAATCATATACGTATGACAATTAGGACACAACGGATCATTCTTATAAAAAGACGAATCATAAGGACGAGCCGCCTCTAATTTTCTTAAATCAGTAAAATTATAAGCATATCCATGAACCGTTTTATTTTTTTCTGACTGCACGACCTCAAAATAGAAGGGTGCTTCATTACGATCTAATTCTAAATAAAAACGATGATTATCTCCTAATTGAACATCGATGTATTTGTCTTCAATAAATTCAGTCGCCTGTTCTGGTGTTAATTTAATTTCCATTTTTAATCCTCCGGTGTCGTTGCTACTACTAATACTCCTACGAATTGTATACAAAAACCAATTATTATTGGAAAACAGGAAGCAAATATAGTCCCCGTTAAAATCATATTACCCACAGTCCATGCTAAAATAAGAATAGCTACTATCATTTCTATATATATACGTTTCATTATACTAACTCACTTTCATAATAATTAATCGCTTCTTGACGCTCTATGAAAAAATGAATGCCACTAGAACATGCAAAGCGCCTGTCACCATCATAATTATCTACACACACCCATTTTCCTTTTGTATATGAAAATGTTTTATCATAATGTGAAAATACAGTGGTTTCTTTTGCTGGCGTCCCATCTATACGCAGAATATCTAATACCAAAGCACGTTCACATCTACATTTACGAGAACCAAAACCAGACGTACGCCTGACTCCATCTGGAATACGAAGTTTTACCAAATATGGCGTGCGATTATTTTGACCATGACATACTTTCCATCCAATAATATCGCCCTCGGCAGGACATGTCATAGGTACATATGGAACATGTGCGTCAAAATCGCAATCAAACAAACTCGCTTTAAAAGTACCACTAAATTCACAATTTATAAAAGTACATCTATCAAATATACTTAAAAAACTTTCTGCAAAAATACAATCTTCAAAACGACAATATATAAACACATTTGATACAACATGTATTTTAGTGAAATCTATTCCTCTAAAAATACATTCGTTGTATATTACTGAAAAAGTACAGCTAGGTACAGTAAGCAGTAAATGATCACCATAAAAAATTTTATTACTAATTTCCATTAAACTTAATTCTCCTTATAATTCAAACGTATGACAGCCTGTCAGTATATTATAAAAAAGTTCTTTTGTATAAATAGCATTAGTTTTCTTATCTGTATAATAATATTCAATCCATGCACGATACTCTTCGTTATGTTTATATTCTTCAATTCGCACTATTTGTTTAATTGGAATTGCTACACGTCTGTCTGTATTTATATCAGTTACCATTAAAAATCTGCGCTTGCTCATTTAATTTCTCCTTCATAAAATCATCTATTTTTATTTGTTCCTGTGCCAATCCACGCTGAAGTTCACTGATCAATGCCGCCTGTTGTTGCATTTGTTCTTGTTGAGTTATGTGCTTCTCAATATTTTTATGAAAATGCCGATATCGCCAGTAGTCAGGAAACGTTTTAAAGTCTGTGAGTATATGTTTGTAATGAATATCATATTCGTCAAGCGTAAAATCTTCTGGCATTACATTATATAGTTTAATAAAAGCACGATAGGAGAGTTTCGGAGTCGTTGAACTGACCTGACCCCACCAACTACAAAAATAATATAAAATAATAGTATCAATTACCCATATACCAATTGCTAATAAAAGAATAAGAGGATTATTTACTTTAATTATCAATACAACGGGCATTATATAAAAGAATATCATTGCTATAATTGTAATCATTTATTTTTACCGCTCCTACCAATATATAAATGTAATGTAACCATCATCAGATTCAGGGGACTCGCCAATTTTAATTGTATAACCCAAATCTTCAAATCTATCTTTTACGTATAGAGACATTTTTTTATAATAATATGCATATGTATTTCCTTGATTAACAGCTTCGAGAATCTGGTGATCAAATTCTTGAATCTCTTCTAGATATTTATATTGTTCTGCGATTTTTCGTGCCTGTTCTGCTGTCCACATAATCTAATTCTCCTTTACCACATAATATGAGTCCGACAACCTTCATCTTCATCATACCAGTTCTCAGTCACTGTATAACCATGCATTTCCAAAATATCTTTCAGATATAACGGAAGTATGTCGTTGTAAATATATTCTGTTTTACCGTTATATGCCGCTTCTGTGATCTGTTTTTCAATATAAACATCAAATTCATTAGGATAGTTAAGGTTATCCAGTGCTACCTCTCTTGCCTGTTCTGCTGTCATTAACATTTAAATCACCCCTCCCCTTTGACCAGCTATGCGTATAATATAATAAAAAAAACGCATTGTCAATACTATATTTAATTTTTGTTTTCCACCCGTGCGATGTACGTATCTGCACACAGGTTGACGAGCCGTGGCTTTATCGGCTTGCCTGTTGCCCGTGCCCAACTATCAGCCCACGCCATTATTAATTGATTTAATGAAATACCCGCCTCTTCAAGTTTGCGTGTATCACGTTCAATCTGACGTGCCATTCCTTCTTTTGTAAAGACAATCTTTATGCAATCAAATATTTGTAGGTCTGGGTCTGCTGACAGATGATGCAAGCGATATAAGGACGTTGCGCAGTCTTTATAGAATTGATCATATAGATTAGGCTTAAAAATTAATTGCCCCAGATTATCCAGACCAAGACGGTCTAATTCAGCACGCCTGACTCCAAGTATAATGTCCGCTTCATCATCGGTGGCTATACGTGTAGTCCCGAACTCTTTAATAAGGAAGCAATCCGAATAAAGGATAAAAGACTGACGCTGAAGACGGGTCAATGCACGTTTAAATATATTATTTAATTGAGAGTACGACTGACGGAAGAAAGTCTGTATATTATACTGGATCACATCTTCAGGCAGCTTCCCGAACGGATAAAGCGGTGTCAGATCAACTGTAGCTGGAAATGCAGTTGTTTTATGAGAGAGTGACAGGTACTGCGGATTAACCATATTAAGCTGCTCCCACCATTTTTTACGTCCTAGAACAGCAGTGTTATTTTCCTGTTGGAGCAGATAATTAAGAAGAAGAATTTTAATTAATTTATCGTATTTGGTACTGCGTTCATCTGGAAGAGGATGAACATAAATTTCTGTAATATAGTAGAGACAGTCTTTGGGGTCATAGACGTAGGATACAAATTGAGAGAGACGTTTATTGAACGCATTTCTGGAGTTGCCTTTTAGTCTTGGCTGATCAAATACCCGACAGATTTCGGTAGAAGAGTAGACAGTATCTGGGAGAAGATTTTGGACAGTTTCTTGTGTGATATTATAATCTTTCATATTTTTATTACTCCTTTTGTTTGTATTGTACAGTTTAAAACATATATCAAAAAACTGTATAATTTAATTAATGTTTTCGATTGTACACTCAAAAAGTCTAATGTTTTCAGTAGGGGGTATACAGAATTTGAATATAGTAGACTATTTACTATATTCATTTTTTGTATACCCCCCCCTGATTTTATTGGGGTTTTTGAAGGTTACAATTTTGAGGTCTGAAAATAGCGGGAAACATTGAGGGAATTGAATTGGACAAAAATGAATGTTTGTACAATATACCCCTTATAAAACCCTCTATTCCCATGATGTAAGTATAAGAGATTGGAGTCAATATGTCAAGAGGAAATTAAATATTGGTGAAATATTTGGATGGTGAAGTGGGGACTGTGAATTGTGGATTGTGAATAACTTTGTGGACAAAAATAAATTAAATAAATAGGGGGAATTTGATAAGGGGAATGGTGAAAAAGGATCAGGATATAAAGAGAGATTAGACGGGTATGTAAATTATTGATGATTTTTTATTTGTATTAGTTTTGGGAAATGGGGTGTGTGGATGAAGCACATCCGCCCGGCGCCCAGATTTAATCAGGGTTTTAGGTTCTAAATACGCCCCTTAAAACTTATGTAAATTGTGATTTATACTAGGTAGGAAGAATGAGATAATAGCATTGTAAAAGAAAGCCCGGGGCGCGCGTCACAAATAAATAAGTCGCGCCCCGGCATGTAACTATCAACATAGATTGACGCAACGCGATTTTAGCCAGTGTTAGGAGGGCACATAATAGGGCGGTTGACCGCCCCGCGTTATATGCAACGGGTTTGACGGAAACCCACTGAAAAAAAAATCCGTGCGGGCACGCAATGTAATAAGGTTCCTTTAATAATTGGGTTGAAACTAACCATTTTTCCGCAAGTCAACCCGCGCCCCGTTACGACTCCCGGGGGCACAAATTGGAGTCATAGGACGCAAGTTGTGGACGCGCAAACAACCCGAAAAAAGCCCGCGCGTAAACTCCCATATAGCCCCGGGAGTATTGGGGGCGGTTTGAATATAGGACTTTTTGGTTAACGGGTGAAAGTAACCCGGGTGCCATACGTCCGCAAGCGTGCATGTTTTACGTGTTAACCCGGAACCGGGGGCGCGCGTGATATACCGCAACCCGGAACCGGGGGCGCGTGCACGTGCGCGGGTTGCGTATGGTATCAATCAAAATAATACATAGACAACCGGGCAACCGGGGCACGCGCTAATGTAGTCAACTACATGCAATACGCGCGGGGCGGTCAATGTGTAAAATATGATTGTCGCCAATATAACCGGGGGCACGTGCTACAAATAGCCATGTTTAAAGGTTTGTCACTTGCCATTTTTTAAATGGTTCCCGGTTCCGTTTTTTAACGGTTTATGTTTACGATTTTAAAATCGTAAACATGCACGGTTAAAAAACCGACTACACTATTATTTTATTATTCCGGGCAACCGGGGAAAGAATGAGGTTTATATCATGAGTAAGAATGGCAACATCAAAAAGGCAATGGCAACTGCAAACGACAATCAGTCTCTATACACCCTTGCGGAAAACATTGAAACCATGCACGTATCCGCACGTATTGAAGCGGTAGCTATGGAACAATTCGACGTTGATAGTCACTTTGAAGCGGTCAAAAAGGCGGGAACCGCCAAAAATGCGGACGCGCACGCAATCGCTACCTATGAGATACTGCGGGCAACCCGCGCGAATTATCGCGCAAATCTTGACGCTTTCAAAGACTATGCAACCGCCAATAAGTCCGCGGGACGTATGACAACCGCCCTTTGTGGCAAAAAGAACAGCGACCGCGCCAAACTTGTGACCGCGTGCTATACCGCATATGTCCAGTCTGTTTCCGATTTTTCCGCAACCCGGGGCACTTTTGAACAGTCACTGCGGAACCTGCTTCTCTTTAAGGCGGGGCTGAATTTGAGGACTGATTCCAAAACTGCTTCCGACATTGCAACCCGTCTTGTGTACGCGTTCGGCATGAAAGTCGCCACAAAAACAGACCATGCAACCGGGACAAACATTGGCGGTATTACTACCATGAAAGAGTCCGAGTTTAAGCGCGTATTGGTTCGCGCCCTTGCGTCCCTTGCTATGACTGGCAAGGTTGACATTGCGACTTACTAATACCACAACCCGGAAACAAGCCACAATTAAATTGTGAGTAGAAAATAGCCCACGAGCCACGTATACCCTGCGCGGTTCGTGGGTTTTATTGTATCCACAAATATTTTAAAAAGTTGGAGGTAAAAAATATGTATACTGTTAAATTTCACACTATGATTTTCTTTGAAGATGTTATCAGTGAAACATGCCCTATGTCTTCCGAAAACGTCCCCGCTTTTGTTGAAAAACTTAAAAAGGCGGGTTTTGACATTATCGGCGTCTATCCCTATTCCGTTGATGATGAAGATGATGATGAGATAGAGGAAATTGTTGTCGAAGAATTTGATGAGGATGAGGATTAAGGAGGGATCATTATGTCTATCACAAATACATACTGGAACATTGGAGACGATGCCCTTATTCTGTCTTCAGATATTATGGACGCTTATAATGAGTCCTGCGCATATGGTGACTATGAAGACACATGCACTGATTGATATCAGATAGTGCACCCATGGACTCTACATCCATGAGTGCCCGATTGTGGTAACAATCATATTTTAATGAATGAGAGGTGAACAATGTTATCTAAAAAAACCTGTGCGGACGCTATCGCACGCACTATCCGCGCACTATCTCCGCTTTGCGGAAAGTCCTTTTCTGTTAAGGATGATAGTATGCCTTTCTATGATGCTTACGAATATGTCATTACAGCAACGGGCAAGGATATGACTGAACACGTCCTGCCTTATCTGCGCAATGATATGGCATATGAGGACTACGATGAGGATTATTGGATCAAAAAATTCGGGGATTCTGTCCCGAACCTGAAACCGCGCAAAAGGTATCAGATTCAGATTCACGATTCTCTTTTTTACAGGTTTCGTGGGGGAATAGTTGAAAACGGCTATCTTGTATGATCTATCTGCACTATCGGACTCTGTATAGGGCATAGGGCTACGCACTCATTCCCTGTACATGATAGCGGTTCGACTCCGTAAAGTGCAATCGTGCATATTATGCACAAATATCTGTTTAACCACGGCACGTCAAAATGACGTGCTATTTTTATGCCCGAATTCGGGGGAAAGGGGTAAACTATGTCACTCGAAAGACTCAACCTGTACAATCCCGTACAGGAACAGCTGAACGTTCTCCGTGATATGCGGAGATACCATCAGGAAATGCAGGACGCCGATACTGTGGCGTCCCTTAACATCCGCTTTGCGGACAGTCTGGAAGTCGTAGAGTCTGAGTCTGTCCAGCCTGTCCAGAACGTGAACGTCCGCAAGCTGTCCCGCAAGTCTCGCCGTGCTGTCCGCATTGACTGCAATAAGTCCCGCAAAGGGGCTGACCGTGCACACGGGAAAAAGCGGATGCCGTCCGCAAAATTTGTCCGTGAGTCGGACAAACAGAACATGTATCACAGCCACGCTAAATTCGTGTGGCATGAAAACCACAAGGAGGAGTATATTCCCCGAACAGTCAGGAAGCACGACAAATTCCGTCAGGAACGGTTCGTGCCCTCTCCTGACTGGGACGGAACGCCTGATCCACTCATGCCCGCAGAACGTCTGGAACGCAATCAGCAGATTAAACAGCTGAAAAACCAGCTGGACATTCTGGACTGGGAAATGGAAGATACCACCGACAGAATCCAGTGGTGCCGTGAGGATATTGAAGAGATTGAATACTTCAAATCCAAAGAAGCGGAAACCCGTCAGTCCCTGAAAGAATGGCAGGATCGTCTGACTACTCTGTCCCGTGAGTACCACGACCTGACGAAGAGAATTATGAATCTCTCCGTTTAATCCCTCATAGCCGACACACAAATAGACCCGAAAACGCAGAATCTGTTTGTGTGTCGTAAACACGCCACAAAAGAAAAGAAAGGAAAACAAAATGCTCATTTCAGCACTCTTGACCGCACTTTTCACAGTGCAGGTCAAAGCAACTGTTATCAATGTGACCACATGCCCCGACACGGTCACATTTGAAGTCCCTGACGGAAATTATTATATTCAGTATGGAGACGGATTAAAAATCGGGGATTCCCTTGTAGCAGAGTATAATCCTATCACAAGGGAATTCCATGTGACGTGGTAAACGTAAACGCCAGATTTGTCGATTCATAGACGTTGCACGAAGTCCGTCTGCCCTCGTGCAACGGAATGAAACGATAAATACCGCAAAGGAAAGGGGGTGCACTATGGCACTTCACAACAATAACGGTCAGGGATGGAAGACTATCCCCGACCTTATCAAAGCAATCAGAGAAATTGCTCCAATGTTTTCCGCAAGAGAACTGCGGACTACAATCGCAGACATGCATAAGTACAGATATGCTTTCAATGACTGCGAAAATGAAAAGGAAAACGTCACAGTCATTATCTGCGACAAAGGAAAAACCGGGTATTATTTCGGACTTGAGGGAATTCAGTCCTAAAGAAAGGAGATCCAAACATGTATCACCAGTTTCAGCGTGAAGCCCTTGCTAACGCAAAAGAAAAAGGCTATTCAAAAGAAATGGCTTACACATTATACGGACAGTACGTCCATTCTCTGTACCGTCTGGCAAGAGACGGATATTATATTTTCCGTGCAGTAGAAATGGGGTATACGGACAAGTGTACTCATGGCATTGTACCCAAATCCCGAATCAGGGAATTTATTCAGGCATATTTTAATCTGAACAATGAAGTCACTGACCGTGTAATGTTTGTCATGCTTCATCCCGAATCGGGTCGAAAAGACAGATACATCACAGAGCGTCAGGGCGGGGGTGTAGTCGTATGAAAAAGGCAAATGAAAACGAACATCCCGTCTATGTTAGTCTGCGTGACTGGTCAAAAGTCCACATGGCAGACGCCCATGTAATAGCAAAAAAGACAGAACGGATTTCATCTCTGTCTATTCTGCCTACAAAGCAAGTAGAAGTTAAATGTGCAGGGCAGGTATATATCCTGCCTCACTAAGGAAAGGAAAACGATCATGACCACAAAAGAAAAGATTGCCATGGCAAAAAATATTCTTCAGGCAAATAAGGAATACGAGGAAGCGAAACGACTTCTCAATGTCCAGTATGCCGCAAAGTTTGAAGAACTTCCCGTGTCCGAATGCGGTGAAGTGTACGCTCAGGACGTTCTTGCTCTTAACGAATGGGTAGAGAACGAAAGCAGAAGAATATTAAATGAATGGGTCAACAAGATTGTCCGCGCCTAAGAGAAAGGAGTATAACCATGACACTGGAAGAAATCCGCAACGCAGAAAAGGCAAGCAACAACTGGCTGGAACGCACCATGCTCAATTATGACGAAGTATTCCTTGCCGAAAGATATTATGAAAACAAGATAGAGGGGGAAGAGAAATGACAATCACAGCAAAGGTATATGTTCTTCTTGAAGATTATGACAACGGAGAGCCGTGGGAAGATCACCATTATTACTATGGACAATTTGCGGGTGTGTTTCCCACAGAAGACGCCGCAAAGGTAAGAATAAATGAACTTTACGACAGAACAGAACGCAAATCTTCTGCCCTTATGGAAGAAGATGGAGAATATTCATGGACGGCAAAAACGTGGAGTGAATATGAAGAAGAATATACCTACACTATTGTGGAAGAAGAAATGAAAATCGAAGTATAGTCCTAATCAGATAACGCACACAATCCACAAGAGAAAGCAGAATGGATTGTGTGCGTCAATGTGAAGAGGACTTCACAGAAACAAAATATAATTATTTTATCTATCGGGCATAGCCCAGAAAGGAAACCATTATGGCAAATTTCGGTAACATTGCAAACTTTGACCGCAACGCAAACAACGCACAGAGAGTAGAGGGAGAAATCATGACTACACCCGTTATCTTTGGCAACGCAAACCGTTTTCAGCCGCCTATGAGCAAGCCTATCAGCACACCAACTATTATCGTCCCCGAAGACAAACAGATCGAAGCTAAAATGCTTCTGGAACAGCTTGGACAGGACTGGCAGACCGCAAGGCAGACGTCTGGCATGTACGGCATGTACAGAGACCGCACAATCCTGACAACCCATTGGGATTGGGAAAATAGAAGAGATGTTACTCTTGTCGGTGCTCCTGTTCCTGAGGGAATGAAAGATTTAGACATGGTGCGCAAACTGTGTGACCATGATTGGGACGTAGAAGAGAATCTCGTCTCCGATGATTACGGAGAACTCGCAGGATTCAAGTCTATTCGCAGATCTGACCACGTAAAAGGGAAAGATAAACGTGGTCTTCTTCATGTCGCAAATGGAAAATATACTTGCATCACAAACGAAACCTTTTATAAGTTCGCTCAGGAACTGATTAACTTCGGTTTCAATTGTAGGAATGGTGGCACGTTCAATGATGGTCAGATGTTGTTCCTCAGCATGAAGGCAGATGGATATCAGATTTGCGGAGAACCGTTCGAAAACTATGCGGTTCTGTCCAACAGCTTTAATGGAATGAAACCGTTCGCCCTGTACTTCACGGATGTTCGTATCATTTGCTTAAACACTTATATGTGCGCAACACAAGCAAAAAATGCTGTGTTCAGCGTGCGTCACACTGCCAATGCAGATTGGTATATCGAGGCCGCTGTTGAAGCCATGAGAACGCAGAACGATCACAAGTTGGAGTTCAAGCGGAACATGGAAATGCTTGCTATGAAACCTGTACAAGATGCAGACATTTGGGAAATGGCAAAAGCTGCTTTCCCCATCAAAAGGGAAGATGAAAATAAAGTGCGTGCGCTGAAGTCTACTATGGATGCACGAAACGAATTCATGTTCCGCTATATGGAAGCACCCGACCTTGCAGAACATAGAGGAACTGCATATGGTGCACTTGGTGCGGCTACTGACTATGCCGACCATAGAGACAGAAAGGCAACTAAAAATAGCGAGAGCAATCAGTTCAGAGATATGCTTGGACGTCCTACATTCGGAGCATGGGCATATGATTATCTGACTAAATAATACAAATCAATGTCCACTATTATTAACCAATGTCCATATTGTGTTAATAATAGTGGACATTATATACAACTGAATAAGGCAAACAAGAAATAATTAAATAAAAATAAAAAACTTATATAAGAGAAAGGAAGGTATTACCTAATGACTACTATCAATTTCACAAGCAAAGCAATGTACAATGTTATCATGACCAACGCAAAAGAATGCGGCGGTAAATACTTTGCAGAAATTCCGCTGGAAATGTTAACTGTTGATGATGCATACCAGCGTCACGAAATGGTTACAGATGGTAGAATCCGTAAGCTGAAGAACAATTGGGACAAATTCCTGTATGATGCTCTGCGTGTTAGTCCTCATCCCGAAGAAGGGATGTTTTATATCATCAATGGATATCATAGATGCTGTGTGCTTAAAGAACAGGGAAAAGAAACAGCGGTATGTGAGATTCTGATAGATTTAGCAAAACTCGAACCAACAGAAAGAAGAATTAAAGAAGCAGATATTTTCGCAAAACAATCTGTTGCAGTAGAAAAGGTATCCGCAAAACAGATGCATAATGCAAATGTTCTGACCGGAAATCCCGCAGATGTGTTAATTCATGAACTGTGCAATAAATATCATGTGGCAAAAGAAAAAGTAACTTCTTTTGCTCAGGTAAAAAGCATCGCAAGTAAAAATGTTTGCTACCTTGACGAGGTGTTTAAAGTAGTTTGCACCAGTAAATGGAGTGAAGAAGCAACAGGCTTTTCAGATCACGTCATGAGTGCTCTTGAATTTATTTTTGAGTATCATCCCGATAAAACGGAAGACATTACAACAGAACTCATTAAGTGGTTTGATACCATTGACCCTGATTTGGTTCTGGCTCACGGAAAGACACACTTCTATATGAGAAAACATAATAGAATCTGTATGGCTCTGGAAATTGAACATCATCTGCATCAAACAATTGGATTGCCCCGTACTTACACAAGTAAAAAGATTGGTGTTAAAGCCATGAAAGAAAATGATGAAAGGATTGGTGCATAATATGAAAGATATAATTAAACGCATCGCAACAGAACTTGATTACAGAAACGAATTCACAACAAAAGAATTCGTTTTATATTCAATCATCGGCATTGCATGTCTGGCATTTGCCGCTTGTGGTGAATCGATTATCCTGAGTCTGTTCTAATTAAATTATATATATTGAAAGGAGATTTTATCATGACCAACAACGCAAATGCAATCACAGTATTCGATTCCACTATCTTTACCGCTCTTGCCGATCACCTGAACGAGGGCAGACAGAACCCTATGATATTCACCATGAGAGAAATGATGTCCCAACTTATGGATGAAGAGGCTTTAGAATCCATTCCTGAAGAGCCTGTTCAGGTCATTGTAACCAATGAGGCACGTTATTTTGGTGCGGTCAATATTTACAGCGAGGACTGCATCAAACAGGTACAAGAGAAATTGCACGCAAATAACTTTTATGTGCTTCCCTCTTCAAAGCATGAAGTTATATGCGTCCCCACCGAGGGAATTGAAATTGACGATTTACTGAAAATGGTAACAGAAATTAATCAGGCACAAGTTGCTGTTGAGGATCAGCTTGGAGACTTCGTACTCTACTATGACGGAGACACAAGGCAACTTGTCAAGGTAGCTGGTATTTAATCCCAGATAAAGCGCACAACAACGGAAAGGAGGCATGTTGTGCGCTTCAATGTAGGATTAAATTATTTTAAAAAAGAAAGGAGACAGCGAAATGACAGCAGATAACTTAATCAAATCCTGCGCAAGTCCAGTCGATATTCTTATCATAGAATTCGACAACGGAACGAGCGAAGAGTACGACCTCTGGAATACAGAGGAATGTACAAAGTCTATGCAATATAGATATAAAAAGATCGATGCATACGATATGTATGATACTGATCAGGGAAAGACTTTGCAGGTCTGGTTGTAAGAGAAAGAAAGGTAAATTAAATGGGCGCTATTATCAAAACACCTGACGGACAAGAAACCACGTTCATCTGTTTATCTGATGCCGTATTAAAGGCAAAGGAACTTTGTGGGGATGAACTTATAGATTTCATTCTGGAAGAAACAAGCGAGGCAGGATACAACGAAGACACAAAAGCGTTGTCTCCTGTAATGCCACTGGTTCAGGCGGCTTGCTTTTGGGATACAATCCCGAATGAAAATGAACCGAGCGAGGCAGATAAAGAATACAGCATTGCTGAAGAGTACCAGTCAATGTTGATTGAAATCAGGGATATCATTGATGAACGGATCATGCCCCTGATTGAGGGAAGACTGAATCGGGCTAAATTATCCGAAGCGGTTTCTGATATTAGGAAAATCTCTGTCAACTGGTAAAAGAAAGGAGAACCAAAAATGAAA
>Ga0326513_10000772_pt1 | contig 27131 bp, 34 predicted proteins | sample 2_2465_0518_D_FD_203654 | JGI IMG/M metagenome (GOLD analysis project Ga0326513, IMG submission 203654) | Bovine rumen microbial communities from UC Davis, California, United States - 2_2465_0518 | ecosystem: Host-associated > Mammals > Digestive system > Stomach > Rumen | place: USA... | reverse complement strand
GACCATGTTTCCCAATTACGATGTTCACGAAGCTCATCAAGTAATACTAAATCATTTGAATCACCACGACCAGCTCTTCTATTAGGAGCACCAATTTTGTAAACACGTTTTCCTTTAAGAACTAATTTATTTCCACCATTTACTCTTACTACTTTTTCAATTTCACTAGCTAACGACGGAATATTTTCTTGGTCCGAAATAACAGACTCAAGTGATTCAAGTGCTTTATCAATAGATAATGAAGTACCTAAAATATTTTGTACTTCCAGTACATTTAAGAAAAATGAAGCTAATACCTTTGACAAAACAGTTTTACCATTTTGTCTTGATACTAATATAACAATTGTTCTAAATCTAAAATTCCATTTTACAGATAAGTCACCTTCTATTTCGAGCATGTGTATAAGTGCCCATTCTTGCCAAGGATATAAAGTTTGTTTAAGTACAGTTTTTGCATAATCAATAGCTGCAAAACCTAATGATGTTTTTGGTGTAAGTTTTCTTTTTGGAGGAGTGAATATTCTAGGCTCAGTAGAACCCTTAAGGTCATTTATATCAATAGACCTTTTCTTTTTACTTGGCAATTTTGAATCGCTCCTTTACACTTGATAAAGCATCTAACTCCTCAACTACACTTACATCATCAATAATTTCTTTCAACTGCTTTATTGCAGCAAGATAATCTTTAAATAAAGCTCTATATTCTTGTACAAATGGATTTGCTCGATTTATTGTTTCACCAGTACCTACGGTTACACTTATCGATAAAGGCTGACTTAAATATTTATCATAATTATCCTCAAGCTGTTTCTGTAAAGACAAAACAACTTGAACCATTGTTTCAATTTGTGGTTTAAGTGGTGAGTTTACATTCTTACAAATTTTCTCAACCAACTTTTTTTCACTTTCTGTCATAATATATTCCTCCTAATTTTTAAAAATTTATACCACCCTAAAAATAGATTATACTTTCAGGGGAGAGAAAAAACTACGTGGGGTGGTGTGGTCAGAGCTAGGAATGTTTAAGATTTTAACGCCATATCCCCTATTACCATACTCTGCTCTGTTGACCTAAACCAACAATATCAGTATCACAACGACCACGATTACATCTTCTATGACTTGGCGCTATATTATTCAAGTCGAGCTCCAAATCAGGTCTTTTTGAAAATGGAATAATATGGTCAGGTTCCCATGAATCTGGATATACAGAGGGAGGCAGTGTATAATCTATTGGTTGACCACAAATATGACATACAGCTTTTGCTTTTCTGTCACGTTCCCAAGCTAGTTTACGAATATACTTAAATTTGCTTGAACGATTACTCATAATTCTTACCTCCTTATATTACTAACCTATTATAGTTAAATAGCTCTTCGTTGCACTTTTTAGCAATAACTAAGGACTATTTATTTATAATAAGGGGGTGTATTATTATGGGTGAATTAATTATATTAATGGTATTACTCAATTTTAACCATACAACAAGTAGAGTTACAGATAGTATATTTGAGAAGTTAATAATGGATAATGTTATTTCTTACGAAACTAAAATACCATGGTCGTTAGACCATTATCTACAGTTAGCACCTGAACCAGAGACAATAGAAATTGTGGAGCAACAAGATAATAATAATAATACAAGTGTTCAAGCAGTAGAAGAACCTATTTATATAGAAGAAACTACTGTAGAGGTAGCTAATGAAGTTGTTCCAGGTGACCATGGTATTCTTTCTATCGATGGCATATTGCAAGTTGGATTACAAAGTAGTGGAGATAGTCAATCTGTTACTAATGATGAGCGATATGCTTATATATGGTATATGAGTGACAGTTGTATATATATTGCTGACCACAACTATCAGGCATTTAAATCATTACCTACTGTATATGTAGGTTGTAGTGCAAATATGAATGGTCGTAATATTACTTGTGTATGTACAGATTATGGTTATTGTGATGAGGTTGGCTTTATACGAATGAGTGATGATTCGTATGCTGGTGAGAATTATGGTAATTGTGTAGTAATGTATACATGTACTAGTGGAAGTGGAAGATTTATTTCAATATGGCAATAACTGATAACGAAGAGCTATTTATATATAATAGTGTAAAACACTATGGTATACTGTTAGCTCAGGTCGGCAGAGCTACCTTTATGGTGGGCAAACGTTCAAATCGTTTACAGTATATTTGTGAGAGTAACTCACTCACATTACTGCTACAGATTTTCTGTATAACTTTCTCCTAAACGGTATTGTGGCGTGGCTTGCAATAATGCTTGCTGCGTCACATGTAAAACCGATAATAATTGATAATAACGCATACTCTGCTTATTATATTCTCTTCTCTTAAGGGGTGAACTAGCCACCCACCCCTAATTTGTTAAAAAATTTTGTTTGAAGCTTGATTTTTTCAAGTGTTAAAAAAAAATGTTTGCTTATAATATAATAATAATAGTTATTATAGTTATTATTGTAATATATGAATATTATGATTATTGTATTTATGATTTTAAGATTTAAGTTTTTTGTTTTAAGGTGTTGAAACGAAAACTTAATTTTAAAATATATGCCTTTACCTTACTTTGTGATAGCCTTTATGGTATACGTAAATGGAACAGTTTAAGTTCAAACTATTTTGGTTAAAAAATTCAAATGAAGTGCTATTTAACTATAAGGATATGGAACAGCATAAAGTCCTATGTGGTAGTACATGTTCAAAGGCAAACTTTTTGGAGGGAAATTACACAATACTTTTTTGGGGCTATAACTCAATTGGGAGAGTGCTACCCTTGCAAGGTAGATGTCGTGAGTTCGAGTCTCACTAGTTCCATTTTTTGGTTAAAATAGAATATATTATTTGGTCAAACATCAGTTTTTTCAAATGTTAAAAAAAAATGTTTGTTTATAATATATAATAATAGTTAAATATGTATTTATGTATAAATGAATTATGATTATTATATTTATATATATGATTTAAGTATTTGAGTATGTGTTTAAGGTGTCGCCTTGGAAAAGTAATTTTGAAATGAAGAGCTATTTATATGTAATAATGGTGACTCATACAGCAATAACATATTTTGGTAAGCATACTATTGAGATTATTTTCAGTGAGTCATTTTGGTCCATCGAAGGGCTATTTATATATAATAGGAAAAATAGCTTCACTGAAGGGCTATTTATATATAATAATGCAGATTGCATTATTGGTTAAAGTTTTACTTATAGTAGTATTTATTTTAAAAAGGAGAAAGTAATTATGAATCACACAACACAAACTATTGAAAACTTAAAGGAGCTTTTTGTAGTCAAGGTAAAAGAGCACAAGTTATATGAGGCAAGTGTTCTTAGTAGAAAGATTGAATATTTGAGAGGCTTATTATGATGTTAGAAACAATTTTCGAAATCTGTAGTTGCATATATGTAATATGTTCAACAATAATAAGTGTGGCATTTACAATATGTATGATATTGGTACTCATTGACTTAATTAAGAAGAGAAAATAATAAGGAGGAAAAAGTTATGACACTTACACTTTATTTTAAGGAAAAAGAACCTGTAGTTATTGAAGGAGTTACTTATAATATTTATTTTCAAAGAAAAAATGTGTTACAGTATGAAGTAGGTCCTAAGAAATATGAGGTTTCAGATATTATTGGTTTTGCAGTACAGGAAGGTATTAAGAAGTATAACATTTAAGGAGGATTCTAGTATGGGAATGTTTAGAGATAGAAAGACTGAAGTATTTTGTAATAATTGTAATTGTAATTGTAAAGCAATTAGTAGTCATCTTACGAAGTATAAAGGTAAACTTATGCAGATGCAATATCGCAAGTGTGTAGTATGTGGAATGTCTATGACCACATATAAGGATTTAGAAACAAAAGAAATTTATTATAATGGAAAGTTATATGAGCCACCAAGAAAGGAGTAAGTTATGGATAGACAACAGTATTTTGCAGACTATCACAAAAATAATTATGTAAGTAATACATCTAAGCGTGATAGCAAAGCTCATACTACTATGGGAAAACTTTTAGTAGTTGTAGCTTATCATGCTAACTTAGATGGTGGTGATAAGTTTTCTGTTGCAAAAGTAACTGAAGAATTTGTCTCAAAATATGAACTGTCATACTTAAAAAACTTACTTAAGGAGAAATGGTCAGATGCAGTAATTTTTGAGCAGAACTTATTATCAAGAGTTCTTGAGTGTAGTCAAATGTCTGTTAGTAGATATATTGCAAAAGCAGTTGAGCAAGGATATTTACTTGGACTTGGCAAATATCAGTTAGAAGGTTCTACTTATGGTTCTGGTGTTTACATGGTAAATATTGAAAAAATTAAGAGTGACTTTCAAGATATTTGGTTTGAGTGGTATCAAGAACTTGGTAATAAATATTATGAGCTTATTACTGACAAAAAAGAAAATGACTCTATAAAGTTAAACAATGAATGTATGAAGTCAAAAGTATTTAGAGAAATTTCTGAAGATGTAGCAGAGTTCTATAAGCACACACCTGATAAGTTTAAGACACATTTTTTAGAGCTTGAAAATGATGGTAATTATTCATACGGAAGATATTATAGTGATTTTTGTCATACTAAGAATCCTGAGAAACATCCAGATATTTTGGACAGACAAGAGTTTCTTAATGAGTGGTTTGGTGATATAGAAGTTGAAGAATATGATGTCAACTCAATGATGTATCGTTCTTCCTATGACCTTATACACGAAAAATATTTATCACCAGAACAAGATGTATATTATGAGTTATACAAGGATATGATAGATAGTCCAGCTGATATAACATATTTCAAAAAATATTTAAGAGAATATCTTAAAAAGAATATTATGTCAGTATATATGGACCCTCGTAGTGTATATTGTAAATCAAGAAAAAATGCAAAAAATCTTGAAGAGTTAAATCTTCTTGAAGAGAAATACACTCAGGCAGAAATTATTGAGTTAGAACAATTATTTGGTTTACAGTATGAAGAGTTTTTAACAAGACTCAAAGAAGCCTTATATAAGTTTCTTTCAGTATATGATTTCGATGGAGACAAAAGAGTTTTCTTTGGTAGAATGTATTTCAAGTATGAAGCAATAATTTTACATTATATGCGTAAATTGTTTAGTGAACGTGGTATTAAGACTCTTAATGTGTATGATGGTTTCTACTTTGAAAAAGGTGTTTGTAATAATGAGTTATTCTATGAAGTATATCATAAAGCTATTGATATGACCAAGGAATTATTTAAAAAGTATAATTATGACCTTGTAGCTTTATATGGTAAAAAGTTTGAAGTAAGAAAACGATACACTAAGAAATATAATAAGCAGCCTTCCTATATGATACCTACTGATGCTGTAGTAGAGAAAGTGTCAGATGTTGAACATAATAATAGAAGAAATTCTAAACAAGCAGATGTAAAACAAAAAGCACTTGAACTCGAAGCAAAAGGTATTAAGGCTGTATTTTAAGGGGGTATTAATATGAAGAAAATTATTAAGTGCAAATATTGTAATAGCACAAATCTTTTTACATACCCAAGTGGACTTCATACTGGACTATATTGTACTGATTGTGGTAAATGGCAAAAATGGTTAGGTAAAGCAGAATTGAAACTTGTAAAAAAACAAATCAACAAAAAATAAGGAGGAGTTATTATGTTAGCAGATAAGTTAAAATTTATACACACATCATCAGGAATTCGTTGGTCAGAGGAATTAGCAAAAGAAGTTCGTGACTTAATTGATTTACAAATTCAAAAGTCAATTCATGATGTTGAATTAACTGAAGAAGAAGAAGTGAATTACAAAGCATGTATGAGGATATTTAGTATTTATGATTGTTCCCCAGAAATGTTTGCTTCATGGGAAGATTACGAAAGATTTGTTACTACCTTTGCACCAGATTTCTTTGGGTTTGACTAATATTATTTAAGTGGCAGGAAAATCACGAAAAGCTTGTGATTTTCCTCGCCAAACATACATAAACAGTAAATATTATTAGGTAAAAAACCTAATAATACAAAAAAGTCTACAAAATGTAAACATTTTTTCAATAATATTTATAATAAACAAGGGAGGTAAATAGTTATGGTAATTGAATTTGTTACAAATGGAGTTAAATTAAGATTTGGAAATATTGAGCATTATAATTATGATGCTAAAAATAAAGTTTTAGAATTCGACGATGGAATTACAAAAACCACTGTTGAAAATGTTACTGAATTTATTGTTGTAAAATAGAATTTGAGCAAGAGAGGAGAATAGTTATGTTTAACGTAGAAGATATTATTACAGGCGAAGAATTGAATCCATATAAATATTTGGCAACACCATTATTTAACGTACCAGGACTTAATACTCATCATAATTTAGTATTAGTAGCAGTAGGAATTGATAATGATAAAGAAATTTATAAGTCAGAAACTAGAATTGAAAATAGTCTGCTTTAAAGTTGTGTAGAAGGAGTTGAAGAAGCAGCTAAGTATATTATCAACCAGAAAGTAGATGAGTTTAAAGAGTATTTAGCTATGAATGGTAAACAGAATTATTTTGAGTTGACAGTATATTTAAACAACGAAATTATAGATATATTTAGTGTGGATAGTTGTTATATTTAGGAGGTAGTTATTATGAGCAAGAGAGAAGAGATTACTGAAAAGTATTTACTTATGGCTTTAGAAGAGTTAGCAAAGCATAGAGGTGTCATTAAGAAAGGTAGAATGATTGACCAGATGTGGCATAAAGAGATGTATCAATATATGGCATTATATGAGCCACTTGAAGAAATTTCTAAAAAGAATGTAATTAAGTTAAAGAAGAAGGAAGTTTAAGTTATTTAAGAGAGGAGAATTATTATGAAGCATGCAATTATTGAAAAAACGTATGTTATTTATTGCCATAGAAATAAATATAATAATAAAGTATATATAGGACAGACGTGTAGAAAATATTTGAGTCAACGCTGGGGTAAAAATGGCGAAGGTTATACTTACAATACTCATTTTTGGAGAGCTATACAAAAATATGGATGGAACAATTTTGAGCATATAATATTAGCTAAAGATTTGTCTAAAAAAGAAGCCGATGAACTAGAAATATATTATATACAAAAGTATAATTCTACTGATAGTGAATATGGATATAATAAAGATATTGGTGGACAACATGTAATTAGTGAAGAAGCTAAACAAAAAATGAGCAAATCACATCTTGGTAAAACTCCTTGGAATAAAGGTAAACATATATCTGAAGAAACTAAAGAAAAATTAAGACAAACTAATATAGGAAAACGTCATTCAGAAGAAACTAAAAAGAAAATTAGTAAAGCTAATATTGGAAAACATTCAAATAAAGGTCGTATACCTTGGAATAAAGGTATGTGTGGTGAATATCATGTAGAATTTACTGAGTCACATAAACAGAAATTAAGTGAGACCTGTAAAGGAAAAAATAAAGATAGAGTTTGGATTAATGATGGTAAAAATTGTAAGTTTGTAAAACAATCTGAATTACAAGAATATATTACTAAAAATTGGATAATTGGTAGAATTATTAATAGGAGGAAAAAGTTATGTCAAAACATGCAATAATCGGGGCAAATATCATGGATAGACTTGTTAAGTGTCCAGGTTCTTTAAAATGTGGAAATGGCTCTTTAGATGACTACTACAAGAGCACAAAAGGTAAAACACGTAGTTATACTAAAAATCGTATAGAGTGTAATGCAGCAACTACTTTTGGAATGAAGGTAGATGAGTATGCAAAAAATCTTCTTAGATGGAAGTTTGGTTTACCTGAGAAGAGAAAATACACTAATAGTGATGATGATTTAGGACAGAGTGATGAGCAGAAGTTACTTAGACAATGTGGTGAAGATTATTGTCGTCACATGGAAGCACTTCGTAAAAGATTTGGTAAATGTAGTTTAGACCCTGCTTATGATATGAGTAGATATATGCCAAGTATTGATAATGTGGAGTTTAGAGTTACATTTAACCCTGATTTTGTAGCAATTAATGCAGATGGTACATATAGAGGAACTGTATATGTATCTGACTTAACAACTGGTCGTAGTTATGATAGAAACAAAATGTTTCAAGTATTATGTTGTGCAGTAGGTATTATCACTAAACATAAAGAATGTAATGCATGTATATGTGAAGTATATAATCCAGTTACAAAAGAGATTATGATTTCTAAATTTTACCGTGAAGAGCTTGAAGCATGGCGTGATGAAGTTATTGTACCTGCATTATATAGAGTAAGAGATGCTCTTAGTGATAGAAAGGAGAATATCGAAAATCATAGAGCATATAATAGCTGGTGTGATAGTTTTTGTATTTATGCTTCTGAGGGTTGTTGTGCTTGTCATAGTAATAAAGAAAAAGTTGAGAATGACGTGCCAATTCAACTCAACTTCTTCTATAATAATATGAACGAAAAGGATAAAGAGCAATATGCAGCTCTTTTTAAATAAGTAGTTGAATAGACATTAGCCAATTGGTTAATGTCTATTTTTCTTTATTATAACACCTAAAATAATGTTTGTAAGTAGTTTTAAATATAATAGGGTTACTATATTTCTATAGTAACCCCTTTATAATAGGAGGATTCCAGTACGGGAGTTGGCGTCCTCCATTGTACTGGCTTATCCTAACATACGATTTACAATATCTTGAATAGCACTATAATTATAGCCTGCTGCTTCAAGTCTATTTCTTCTATCAGTGCCATTACCCCATTTACCCTGAATTACTTCACGAGCAATTTCTTCATTTGACTTTTTAGTATTATGGTTATATACAACTTTACCATTTGAGTCAAATACAGAATAACCAGGTTTACAAGCATTGATAGCATTTTTAAGAATCTTGTAAGCACCAATTTGAGATTTCGGTTTATCCCAAGCAATTCTTACTCTATAGAGTGCAGTTTTTGTTTTCTGCTTATAATCTTTTTCAAGAGCAGCTTTTGTATTTGGACCATAAAGTCCATCTACAGTAAGTCTATGGTCTCTCTGAAAGTTTTTAACTGCGGTTTCAGTATCGGAACCAAAGCTACCATCTGCACCGCAAGAACCACAAGAATATACACAAGTAATAAGCATAGTTTGCATAACCTTTACATCTTCACCATTATCGCCTTTTTCTAAATAATTCTTAGTAGGCTTTGGAGTAGGAGTAGGTGTAGGAGTTGAAGTAGGAATTTTACCCATCTTTGCTGCAATTTCTTGTCTAGCATTTTCCATATTTTTGCCTAAAAGTTTAGGGAACCAATGATTTATATCACTATGGCCAGAACCAACACCTAATTTATAAGCATCGTTATGACAAGTAATAACAGGAACTGTAACTGAACCACATTTTGTAGTAGCAAGTGGATTAAGTCCATATAACTTACAGATATATGCTGAAAATTCAACAGCTTCGTCCCAAACTTTCTGAGCATAAGCTTTGTCCTGTAAATTATCTTCACAGATTTCGAACTGAATCCAACCATTATTGCAACTACCTTTTGGACCTGCACCACAACCCCAAGGACGATAATCCCAAGGCATTGTTTGACAAGTTCCAACAGAACCATCTCCAAATTTACCTATCCAAGCATTTAAACCAGCTTCACGATAAATATGGTTCCAATCATTACCATTTGTATTTTTACCAAGTTTAGCAATAGCCTCATTATAGTTAGTATCACCTTCATAAGGTTGAACATATCTCTTTATCCACGGGTTATTTGCACCAGTGCTATGCCAAAGAATACCCTTTATTTCCATTTTACGAGTAGACTTATAACAAGTTGAGTGAGTTTGCATACATGTATATAAATTCATAATAATCACTCCTTATTTTCTAAATTTTTCTTGTAACTTACATTACTAATTTTAAGAATAGCACCTAAAAATGTATCTACTGCAATTATTGTTGCGACGATTTCTTCACCAAAAGGAAGACCCCATATTGCAGCTAATGCTCCATATAAAGTACTTAAAGCTGGTAAATATACTAACGCAATATCTTTGAGAATATCATATACCTTATTACTCATCTTTTTTGTCCTCCTTATTATTTTTCTTTTTACCAAATGTATTGATAGCACATATCAATACTAATGTTACACATATTACTATGGTTATCTGTACGCTTGTTGCCATAATTTATTCCTCCTTATCATCTTTGTCCAGTTTATCTGCTAAACGTTGAATGACTAATGTGTTATTTTGAATGGCTTCTGTCATAGCATCAAGTTCAGCTTTATGAGTTGCTGAAATTTCCTTAATATCATTTCTATAGTTATCAATAGTTTTAACACAAAAATAACCAAGGCTAACACAAGCTGCTATTGGAAAAAGACCATTCATAATCAAGTTAAGAATCATTTCTTCCATTGCTTTTGCCTCCAATAAATTATGGGCCTAAATTAATAGGCCCATAAATAATTATGAATCTACTTCAACTCTTTGAACCAAATAAGGAGTATTTACCATATTCGGTTATCTCCTTTATAATTCTCTTACTGAAGTTGCCCATGTTAACAGTCCAGCTGTGCAACTTATTTTAAAATCTACACTATATTGTGCTGGTGTCCATGTTAAACTTGTTGTAGGTGTTATCATAAAGTAAAATTTAAGTGTAATCTTGTCATCTACTTCATTAACATTCACACCAGCAGGTTTTACTGGCATAATCTCTGACTTAGAAGGATTTCTTGCACCAGTTATACCAGAAAATCTATTAGTACCTTCTATACTTGCTTTTGACACATCATGTAGTGGCAGTAATTCAAGTGTAGTATCATCACCAAAATCTTCAAGTAATGGTATACCAAAAGTGGTTGCAATATTATACTTATTAACACCTGCTTTAGCAAAATATCCAAGCCCATAATCTTGTAAAGGGTCAAAAAATATCTGTTTACCAATAAGTTCAATTATTTCAGTTTCTAAGTAATAATTAGTATTTGCTGAAAATGTGAATGGAGTACCATTTTCTCTTGCATATAATTTAGTAGTACAAAATTCATCACTATACACATTTGCTATTTGTACACTATGGTCAAAAAATGTCTGTGCAAACACATCTCCGCCACCACCAGAAGAAGTAGTCCATTCCAAATCATGGTCAGTATCACTTTTCTTAGTAAGTACCTGACCTGTAGTACCACCCGTTGGAGTAGCAAGATACTGAATAATTTGCTTAAGATAATCAGCACGTACAGTTCTAGCTGAAGTAGCAGTACCTGTTTGACCTTCTGCCACAGACATTGCAGAATAGGTAGTATTATCTTCCTGTCCATGACTTACCCATACCCAGTTTGTACCATCATATATATAAGTCATATATCTACCAGCTTGACCAGTAGCTATATTACTACTTCCAGTGTACACTGCATTACTATAATAGATATGTTTAGCGCCGGTATTATTTACATTAATAGTTACATTGGAAGCTGAATTAGTATTTGCAGACTTAAATATAATTATAGCTCCAGTTTCAAGTACAAATCCTTGAGCAGCTGGGATAACTACTTCTTTTGCTGCAGTAGCTGCTGCAGTTGAACAGGTACCAATATATACTTTTGAGTCTCCTTGTTCACCTTTCAAATTTTTGAAAGCAAAGTCAAACGTTCTAGCACTTGCAGTACCACCAGCTGTTACTGTTACTGAAGGAGTACCTACATTTGCATCTACACTAGCAGTAGCTCCAGTAATTGTGGCATTTGTACCATCTGCACCTCTTGGAATACCAAAAGCAATATTTAAGTTACCACCAACTTCACTCTTTGTAGCAGTAGGTGTAGAACCTGGTTCCAAACCTGTTGCACTTACAGTCATATTTTCAATTCTATCTTTAGCAGTTTCAGCTGCGGTTGCACTATTAGCTGCATTTGTTGCACTTTCTGCTGATTGTTCTGAAAAATACTTTGAATTATTAGTTTCTTCGTCTTGACGAGCTCCACCAGTACCAACAGCCCAAGATTCAGCTAAATTTGCATTTGCTAAGGCACGAGCTTCACTAGTTGCAGCATTTTGAGCATGACCATGTGCTACACCAGCATAAGTTTGAGACCTATCAGCATCATTAGTTGCAGAAACAGCACTATAATGTGCATCTGTTGCACTATTTGCGGAATCACTAGCTGAACTAGCTGCAGCCTGAGCAGAAGTATTTGCACTTGATGCACTATTAGCAGATGCTGTTGCACTATTTGCAGATGCTGTTGCACTACTTGCGGACTGTTGTGAATAATACTTAGAATTATTAGTATTTTCACTAGAACGAGTACCAGTTCCACCAACAGCCCAAGACTGTGATAAAGTAGCACTAGCTGCTGCTTCTTCTGTATCATCATCTACATGTTGAATAAGTCCTTCAATATAATCAAGGGCACTTTCTGAAAGTGGACCTGATTCAGAGGGACTAACTTCTACCTTCATGACGAAATTACAGGTACCAATATGCTCAGTACCTTTTTCAATGCGAAGTTCACATAATACGTCACCATGTCTAGCTGTCATTTGGTCCTTAGTTTCAATTTCAACGATTGAACCTGTAGGTGTTGGAGATATTTCGTACATAAATACATTACCATCTGGCTTATAACCAGAAATAGTAAGTGTTTCAGTACCATCTAAGGTATAGACTTGATTATCTTCATTAAGACGAATTTTAAATTTGCGTCCAACGTCACCTTGTGAGACATTAACTACTGGACAAATGGCGCCAGGAATAGTATTAAGATTAATGCTTTGTTCCATTGTTATTCAAGTCTCCTTTCAATTTATTTAACTCATTTGTGAGATTTTCGATTTGCTTTTGTTGCAAATCTATCTGTTTCTGTTGCATTTGTAACATTTTTGTAATATATGGTATCATCATTATATAATCAAGAGAAACTTCATCTTCTTGTTCAATAACGTTACCATCTTCATCTACAATGTTATCTGGATATTTTGAAGTATGCTTTACAAGGTCTGGTATAACTTTATCCACTTCTTCAGCAATAAAGCCATGCATATTTGTACCTTGTGATTCATTTATAAAGTCATAATCTACCGGTCTAAGCTCTAAAATCTTCTTAGCTTCTTCTTCAGTTAAATCTTCAATATTCTTTTTGTACTTTTCAGATGAAGTCTGTGTTACCCTTACACATGTAACATTACCATTTGAACCATTTAAGTCTATTGAAGATGTGCCACTATTATAAAGTGTTATACCATGACTATTCGATGAAGCGTATGCAGATATAGTAGGTCCATCTGTTGAAGTTAATGATAATGAAGCACTTTTAGACTTTGCACTAAGGCTGGCCGTGCTATTATTTACACTTCCACTAACTGATTGTCCACCACCAAGTTCTACACTCATAGAACCAGTACGTGCAGCATTATTTGTTTCAGTTAAACCAAAACCTGCATAAGCATTTCCAGAATAACTTGAATTATTTGGATTAACTATATTTGCATTATGCTGTGCCTGCCTAGTTGTAGAATTGCTTTTTCCAGCTACCATTTGAACTGTACAATAATCATTATAATCATCACCATTCATCCAACGATTATATGTTTCTATATTATTAGCACCACCAGAAGATTTATTTTGCCTTATCATACCAATAGTAGAACCCATACTTGTAGATGATGGTTCAGCTACAAATAATACTGGAGCACTACTACCTTGATTATATGCAAAACCACTAATTGGTTTACCATTACTATATAATAAAGCACCAGATAATTTACCCAACATACTTACATTTTCAGTAGTAGTTAAAATATCTACACTATAATTATTACCGGCATCAGCAGTAAATGATTCTGCCTGTATATGACCTTTTACATCAGCACCAGTTTTGTCAAATCTACATATAATATTACCTAAAGCATCACGAATTTCAAGTTTACCATCAGTATTACCACCACCACCAAATACAAGATTACCTGTTTTTACATAATCAGCAACAATTGCACCGTCCATAGTCATAGCTAAACCAAATGGTCCAGAATAGCCATTTGAACTATATCCAAGACCAGAAAGGTTCCAACGCCATACTTTTGTAGCAGTAGAAATATCTGGTGTATTCATAATAAGTAATTCATCTGGATAAGTATCACCATCTGAGTCATGTAAGATAACATATCCGCCTTTATTACCTGTAATAAGTTCAGTTGCACTATTTATAGCTTGTCTTACTTGATTACCAGTAATTTGACCACTAACAGCTTTATTTATACTAGAAATAGTATCAGCAATATTAGTTTTTGGCTCACCGATTTCAACTTCAGTATATTTATCATTAAGTACGTCCCAAGTAGTAGCAATACATTTAGCAGTTGCTTGAATATTATAGTCTTCATATATAATATGAATAGTATCACACAAGTCAACTCTATCTTTAAGTAATCTACTAACTTGAACAAAGTCAAACTTAAAGTTTTTCTTAACATTTTGTACTTCATGACTCTGAATATACTTATTTACATAGTTATTAAGCTGATTTGTTGTAGGTTCATTTTCAAACTCACCTGAAGCATCAATTACATTTACAGCAACCACATCAAGAGTAACACCTGTAGTAATTACATCTGAGATTACTGTAACAGTATCTTCATCAGTAGATTGCCAATAAGCCATAATACCTGTTACTAAATTTGAAGAATCATCAGTATTTTCAAGTTTAGTAAGATTTTTACCATATCTTACAGTAACACCTCTATCTTGGCCTCTATTTGCCAAAAATGATACTGTAAAATTATTATATTTGTATTCACCAGGACCATATACATCAAGAATAGAACCATCTTTTCCACCAAGCCAAGAACGTACACTTGAAGGTGTATGAATTGTAAAGTTAGCATGTGTGGATTTATCTGTGTTAAATACATAGCCTGGAGAAGCATTTTGTAATAAAGTAAGAGCATCACTTACATTATTAGCTGTACCTGTTGTAATAGGAAAACCACTTAAATCATACGATATATGTCTTGCATATATAGTAAAGCTAGAATTAATTACTTTTCCAACCTTATATATTCTGAATAACTGTGGGTCATCAGTATAATTAGGTTTAGCCTTAATGATTGCTCTTGGTACTAATTGGTTTACATAAGCTCCAGAAGAAGGATATTTGAGTTTCAATTCATACTCGCCATTACGTTCTTCTGTAACTTCACAACTTAAAGCATCTTTTAGTACGCCAATACCAAAATTATCCGGTACCACACCAGTAGTAATGTTTTCGTAAAGTATAGGAAACATAACTATTTATCCTCCTTTTTAGATTGTGTACCAACGTGGTGTAATTTCAATATTTGTTACAGTTCCAGTTGTATGAACTACTTGATAACCAGAATCAATAACTGGAAATTCACCAGAAATAGTATTATTTTTGTTTTCAGCACTCTGACGATATGCCTCCATATTATCACTATCTATATAAATGTAGTCAGTAAGGCCAGTAACATACATAGTATGACTACCAATACCTATACTTACATTACCACTACCAGTTATCTTAATAAGTGGTTTAGCGGTAAATTTACTTTCGTTATAGATAGTATCACCGTTACTTAAAGTTAAAGTCTGTTCACCTGATTTATAGAATCTTTCAGGTCTACAGTTAAACTCCACCTTTGTTCTACCATATAAATTAAGTAAATTTTCAACATCCATAGGTCCTACAAAGTATGCAAGCCTGAATATGTCAGGCTCGAAGTCGTCCTCGAGCCTGCAATATCCATCTGCTGAATAAAGCCATTCAGAAATAGAGCACATATCTTTAGTTGAGTCTGAATAATAATCATTTGCAGCCCAAATTTCGTACTCTTTATCAACATTGTCAAAAGCATTAAGCATTTCAACAATTTCACCATTTCTACCTGGAACTTTATATACATTGTGTTGACGCTTAGGTCTGTCTAAAGAAGGAGTTTTTTCTATGCAAATTCCAAATTCACTTGAGTTATGTCCATTGAACATAAAGTGCCCAAGATTATAATTAATTTTACGCATATACTACCTCCCTATTATTTGTCATATCTTGAATCTTTTCAATAACCTTAGTTGCTAAAGTTTCTTCATCTTGACCTTCAGCACCATATACATTTACAACAATGCTACTATTATTATTTACACTAGGTTTTGTAGCATTATTAAGTAACTCTACTAAATGTTCTTCACCAACAACTACTTCATTACCTTTTTCGCCCCCAGCTAAGAAATTACCATTTCCATCAATACCAAAAATAGCAGCTTTCTTAAGTATTTGAGCTTCATCATAACCTTTTGCATACCAATCAATAGATAAATGTGGTACTCTAGGTGGAGCTATACTAAAGCTACCAGTTATACTGATATGTGGTAACTTAATCTTTGGTAATGGCCAATTTCCACCAAATATATTGTGCATTGTATTTACAGCATTACTAACCAAATTTTTAGCAGATTCGATAGGACTAGTAATAGCATTCTTAATACCTTTAAATACATTGGTTACAGTATTCTTAATGCTTTCTATTATGTTAACGAATGTGTTTTTAAGGTTAGTAAGTATATTTTTAACTGTATTGAAAGCATTTTCAATAGGTGTCTTAATAGCTGTAAAGATATTTTGAAATACTTCTTTAACTTTGTTCCAGATATTAGTAATAATATCTCTAACTGTGTTAAATATTGAAGTTAATTTCTCTTTAACTGTGTTAAAAATATTTGTAACAGTATTTCTAACTTTGTCTATTAAGTCTTTAAAGAAACTAACAACTTTATCTACAACATTCTTAATAAAGTCGCCAACAGCAGTAAATACATTTGTAAAGAAAGTTGAAATGTTTTCCCAAACCTTTGCAAAGAACTCTCCAACAGCTGTAAATATTGTACCAAAGAACTCTGTAATATTTTCCCATACAAAGGAGAAGAATCCAGCTATTGCAGGACCTGCACTAGTACAGAAGTTTGTAAATGCAGTACCAATGCCAATAAATATATTAGCAATTGCTTCAATTATCTTTGGAAATGCTTCCATAACGATATTAGGTATATCGAATACGGCAGTTCTCAGTAATGTAAATAGCGCTTCAAATAATGAAGCTAATATTGTAGGTAAATTTTCTATAATTAAGAAAGTTAACTCTACTAAAGCAGTAATAATGTCTGGTAAACAGTCAATTACTGCAGTAAGCACCCTCTCAATTATAGTAGGAATAGCTTCAACCAGTGCAATAATAATTTCTGGCAATGCAGCAACTATTGCGAGCACCAAATTAATCAGTGCTTCAAGTATCATAGGTAAATTGCCTAAAAGTCCTTCAATTATAGATGTCAATAAATCAGGTAATACATTTACAATCATTTGAACTATCTCAGGTAACATTTCTACGATACCGGTCAAAGCGTCAATTATTGTGACTAACACGTCTGGTATAGCATCAACTATTGCTTCAACTATAGTAACAAGATTTTCTAACAAAGAACTAATAATATTTGGAATCTGAGAAGTAATACTAGTCAGTATTTTTGGTAAATTTGTAGTTATTGCAGTAAGTACAGATGTAAATATTTTAGTTATTGCATTAAGTATTACTGGAATAGCTTTCAATAATGCAGTTATTATATCTGGAATAGAGCTAACAACTGAATTAATTATTTCGTCAAATCCAGAACCAAATAATTGTTCTATTGCAGAAGTTATTACTGGTATTAGTCGTGTAGCTAATGTAATTATTTTTGGTATAATATTTTGTATAGTAGATATTACAGTAGGTAATAAGCTCTCTACAATTTTTGGAAATACATCAATAATGGCATTGACAGTTTGTTCAATGACTGGAAGTACATTGTTAATTAAGCCATTACTTGCACCTTCTACACCAAAAATAGCTTCTCTTAAGTGGTCAAATTCGGTTGCAATATCGCCACCACCAGCAAGTGCAGTAACAAAGTTAGACCATGCTGATTTTGAAGCTTCTAAGGAACCAGAGATAGTTCCTAATGCTTCTGCTGCTGTATTACCAGCTAAACCTAAATCAGCAGTACCTTTTTCTAACATTTGTGCTACAGCCTGTTGATATTCATCTATAGGTACTTCAGTAAGTTTAGTGTATTCATCACTTAAAAATCCTGCTGCTTGTGCTTGTTCAAGGAAACCTGCACTTGTAGCTGGTAAAACACCTGCAAATTGGTCAGCTATTGATTGATATGAGCTAGTACTTCTAGTAATAGCTGCGAATTTCTCGTTAAGAACTCCAACATCTTTACCTGTACCAGTAGCAAAGTCAGCAATAGCTTGCATACCAGTTTTAGCTGTTTCGTATGCTTTTTCGTCACCCATAGTGGCTTTAAACATTGCACCAACACTATTTATAGACTCTAAATATTCATTTGCAGACATATTTAAAGTTTTGTAGGCTTCTGAAGCATCCTTCATAATGCTGGAAGTGTCCATTCCTGAGAATATCTTTTCAACACCACCAGCCAATTGTTCATAATCTGAGAAAGATGACACAGCCTGTTTTGTTATGCCTGCAATAGCAGCTGTAGCAGAAGTTACAGCTGTAAGTGCCATAGTACCTAATACTTTAGCACCGGTTTTAAGCACTCCGCCTGCACCACTCAAAAGTTTACTACCTAGACCTTTTCCGGCTTTTTCACCTTCTTTGTCTACAGCAGCACCAAGTTCTTGGCTTATCGCTTTTTGAGAACCTTCCATAGAAGGCACAATAGTGACGTACGCGCGTGCAACTTCAATTCCGCTTGAGGCCATAATTGTCATCTCCTTTTCTATTTATTCTTACGGTATGACTTGACCCAATCACGAATATTAGTAACAGGAATAGCACCTCTACCAAATTTCTTACTATCCTTTTTACCAGGACGTGGATAAGGTTTTGGTTTTTGTGCTGTATTTCCTCCACCAATCTGTCGTAAATTGTAATTTATAGCAGAAAGAACGTCAAATATATCAGCGAGTATGAAGTTTGTTTTAGCAACAGAACTCCACTCAGCTGCCTCAGGACTGAGCTGTTTTGCAAAGGCTGATTCACTATCAAGGTGTGTAACAAAATTATACATCGTTTTCCAATCAAGTGTATTGCCTAGTTCTTCCATTGAATGACCTGTTCTACAAAATAGGTCATATTCAAGTGAGTCACTATATTTATCTATCAGCCCTGCGAGGCCTATTATTTTCCCGACTCAATACCGGAAATTTCTTTAGATGCAGAACCCCATGCTTCAAAGATGTTTCTAACATCTACTACACTAAGTTCATCAGTTACTTCTTCAGGAATATAATTATTTAAAATTTCCAAAATAGTTTCAACATCTGCATCTTTTGTAAGTTTCTTTAAGATTTTAAGTGGCATACAATTTGCTAAAGGCATATTGTACTTCTTTTCGCCGATACGAATTTCAAGACAATCTTTCGCGTCATACTGTTTGTTATTCAACTTTACTTGTGCCATAATAATAATCCTCCGATTTTCTTAAATATTATTTTTTGTAAAAAAGAGGAACACTACAATTAAGTATTATAGTGCTCCTCCTTAGCATAATTTACGCGGTCTGACCGTTATCTTTTACAATAGTCCAATCTTTTGAGCTAATAGTAGCATTCCAAATGATTGCGTTATTTGGAGCAAAAGTAATATCATCTACAGCAGTAACTGTTGCACGAGTAGAACCAATCATAATCATATCGTCTCCGTCCTTCATTAAGAAGAGGAATGCTTCAGCATCTGGCATAGTGTCAGGACCAATTGTGATTGAAATAAGTGCACCATGTTCATTTGTTGCTGCAGTTGTAACAACATTCTCTGCACCAAAAAGAGTCTCTAAAGTATCTTTAGTTGTGTCCATAAATGGAGCCTGAATAGTAGCATCACCGTCTGCTGCCATAAGTCTTTCAATAACCTTTGCCCAGTTACGAAGAGGAGTCATATTATGGTTCATACCATAAGTAATTCCATCTTCAGATACTGCACCAATTTCTTTCCAAGCTTCAGCAAGAGCTTCACCAGGATAAGTAGGAAGAGCAGTACCAGCAGGTGCATGGAAAGCCATACCGGTAGCAAGACCGATACCAAGATTTACATCATGAGTCATAGCTATTTTCTCCTTTACTTATTATTAATAGTTTTCGTTTCTTTATGTGTATATATTGTAAGTTGTGCACTTGCTAATGCAAGTTCTGGCCTTACAGGGTCATTACCCCAAGAACCACTAGTATTTACAATACAATACCTAAGTTTGGTATTTTGTAATTTTGCGACCATTTTAAGTGTTGCAGTAGCATCTAACAATAAATTAAGTGCTTCTGCTTCATTTTCTGCTCGCGAATCTAACGTTACATTGAAGTTATCAATCGTATTATCATCATTACCACCAGTCTGAGTAACAAGTAAACTGGGCAATTCAAAATTTTCAGGTAATGGACGACAATAGATTGTAAAGTAAGGAGCTAAAGCGAGTCTTACTTCATCTTCAATATCTATACTTCTTTCTACTTCCATTATCTCACCGCCCTTGTTAAAGTTTTGTTCTCAGCCTCGTCCTTCATAGAATCATAGTCAGTAGTATGTACAAATCCCATCCATCTATGACCTTGACCAAAATATGATACATCAGCTTCATAATCTGGACCGGCATTTGCCTTTATTTGGTTACTAACACTTTCTACACAAGACTTTGTTCCGTCAGATGATAATATATCTTGAAAACCTTTACTTATAAATTCAATTTTTGTTTTAGAGGCCATAATCATCACCCCTTATGCAAAGTCATTCCAAATTGTTTGTTACTTACACGACCAGTTGGAGACTGCCAGATACCAGGTTCTTCATCTACATCATAGGTTTTACCATTGAATATAATTCTATCACCAGCATGTACATCTGCATCAGTATTACAATACACATTATATGAGTCAGTAATACCTAACACTCTACCATTTGTATCAATACTACCACCAGCAGGTTGTACAGAAACAGGTTCAATTGTTATTTCAGTATTATTATTCCAATCTAAGATAGTTGAACCTCTGGACTCTTTTACACCAGCACGTTTCCTAATTATTGATTGTGAACAAAAAGAAGGTATCATAATACACCTCCTTACAATAAGTCTACGACTTTATATGAATTTAACAATTCTTTATCATCCGTCATAAGTGAGTTAGCTTTTGAACCACTTACATAGCTAGCATTATATGTAATAGATACACCGCCAGCTGTTTCAGACTGAATACCATTAGTTCCATTAAGTACATGTGAAACCTTATTTACAATAAGGCCCTTAATTGCATCTGTATCAGTTACACCAACTATAGCAATAACTACAATAGTTGATTTTCTAGAATCAATACATGCGTCATAAGCAGTAAGGAATCCATTATATGTACAACTAAATTCACATTCATCCCCAACCCATTCATTGTTTTCTTTAGTAGCATTAAGAATAACTTTTTCTACATTTGAAACGAATCTATAAGGTAATTGGATATTAATGTCACTATATTTTCTTGTAATACGTAAATCCTGTGCATTAAGCACTAATTCACATCTTTGAGAGTCGGCAATATGCCAGCCACAATAGTTACGGATAGAGGCAGTAACAGACTTAATGGCGCTTGATACTCGTGTATCTAAAGCATATTTGTTAGCAGTCATACTGTTAAACTCTTCCTGAGTTATAATATCAGGCATACTATCGACATCTAAAAGAGTATAGCCCCAAGAAGTTGTTATCATTTTGCACTCACTCCTTTACTTTTGTTTTTTGGTACAGAAACCTTAATTTCAACCTTGGCATTATCTTTAACTTCAGCCTTAGCACCTTTTTTAGTTTCTACTAATATTGCACTCTCAGGCTGTTTACCTTCTTCATACCAGTAAACATTATTACCTATACGGTATCTCTTCATCATAATTAGTTCCTCCTTTATTATTGTGGAGGTCATATTTCAGACCTCCACGTTATTGTACTAAACTAATTATTCTTAGGCAGTAGCCTTAGAAACCTTAACAACACCCTTAGGCTCTTTAACAGCTACAAGTAATCTCTCTTCACCAAGAACTGTTACGATGTTGTAAAGAGCATCATCTTCATTCTGGTCGAAAATCTTAACATTAATGTCACCCTTACGATAAACCTTAACAGCAAGTTTACCAGCAGCTACAAGAGGCTCACCAGCAGTTACAGCAGAGCTCTCAAATACAGGGAGTCCCCAAATAGTAGCAGGAGCTACATATTCACCATTGCCATAAGCACCAGTGAAGTAACCACCACCAATATACTGGAGGTTAGAATCCTTTGCAGTTCTAAGAGCGAACATATCCTGAGGATTGATAAGTACACAGTCAGCTTCATAATCAGTTGCATCAGCAATCTTAGACTTAGCTAAAAGAATAGCATCTGCAAGAGTAGCAGCATCACCAGTGTGCTGACCATCAGTATAAGTTACAGACTGAATACCAGAAGTACCAGCAATACCAGAAACAACTTCTGCATTTTCCTTAGATACAATCTTGTAGTTGATAATCTCTTCTACAGTAGATGCTAAGAAAGGAGCATCTTCAAGTACTTCAGAAGTTTCCTTTGCAAAAGCAGTAACTTTCTTAAGTGCAGCAGTTACAGGTGTGAAGCTAGTAGAAATCTGAGCTTTCTTTGCACCCTGTGCAGTAACAGCAGCATCACCTTCAACAGCGCCGTTTACATAATAAGTAACAGCGTTTCCAGAAATAGTAGCAGCGCCAAGTAAATCAGCAACTCTACGACCTCTCTTTACAGGAGCAGCAGTCTTGTCAACATCTGCAATCTGAGGAGCAGTGATTGTAGTAGTTGCAGCCTTCTTACCAAATGTAGCATTTACAGACCAACCCTTAACATTTCTGTCAACAGATTTAGCCTTAGCAACAAGACCCTTCATACCATCTTCCTCAGCAGCTGGTTCCTCAGCTGGCTCTTCATTACCAATCATCTTAAGTAAGTCATTTGCCTTAGTAGCCTCTTCAATTGCTGCTTCAAGAGACTTAATAGCTTCAGCAAGTTCTGCACCAGCCTTAATAGCTTCTGCATCACCAGCTTCAATCTTAGATTTTAAAGTGGCTAATTCAGCTTTCTTAGCCTTTAACTGTTCTTTTAAATTCATTGTTTTGTTCTCCTTTTTACATATTATTGATAAAGTTTAAAAGTTCATTTTTCTGCTTTTCGTTAATAACAACTTGGTCCTTTTCTTCCGATTCACCATCTTTAGAATTGCCTTCATCATTATTCTCCGAAGAGTCATCATTATCTACAACTTCACCAAGAATTTCTTGAAGAAGTGCGATAGCATTACGAATAGTTTGTTCATCAGCTGCAGAATTTCTCTTTCCAGCTTTTTCTTCTACTTTTGAATCCTTTACATCTACTACTTCTGCAAAACTATTTGCAGGAACCAGTACACAAGAAATTTCAAAAATATCAAGTTCTCTAAGTTCATTTGCTTTTGTACCATCTTCCAATTCTACAATACCAGAATCAAGAGTATCATAAGCAAAACTAAATTTAGCAAGTCTTCCATCTTTATATAACTGACGGATTCTCTGTGCTTCCTTTGTATCGTCAAATTTAGCAATAAAGTGAAGTCCTCTATCATCTTCATCTGCTTCGGCTGTTCCAATATATGAATCAAGCTCATTCATCTGGTGTGCCCAAAGAAGAGGAATTGACCGACCACTTTCTTTATATCTCTGTAAAGACTTTGCAAAAGCACCTTTACGAACAATATCGCCATAAGCATCAGGTACTTTATCCCAAGTAGAGGCATATCCTTCAATATAACCAATACCATCTTCGCCTTCTGCATATTTAACAGCGACTTCTACTTTCTTTAAGTTAGGCATAGTCATTCTCCTTTCTAACACTCTATTAATAATAAATAGCCCTTCGTGAGTGTTTTTTACGACTTTTCTATAATTACTTCAATTTTACAGTTGCAGCCACAAGTTCCATCCGGACCAAGTATATCATCATGCACCCAATCACTTCCATTTGAAAACTTATCATCAAGTAATCTCTTTTCGCCATTCATACGAGCATGTTCTGGTCTAGGATTTGAACCAGTTATCCAAACTTTATAGACTTTAGTTCTTTCCATTTTACCTTGATACTGAGCCTGTGAAATGGACTCTTTTGTAGCAAATTTGTAAATACTATATGCTAATAAACCTGCAATAAGTTTAGCATCGAAAGAACTTCTTTTTTCGTATACTTCTTTAGGATTTTTTGGTTCTTCAGAAGTATTTTCTTCAGAATTAAGAAATTCTTCATTATCTTCAACATATTTAAGTTTATCTAAAGTAGCATTATTTATAAATTCTGCTTGTGAACCAACATATTTTTTCAAATATCCCTCAGTAATATTAGTATTATATACGCTACCTAATTTTTTAGCTATACTAGTACCTTTATTATTTGCCATTGCAAATACTATAGGATATAAGTCATCAGTTAATTCTTTATCCCAACGGTCTTTATCCCACCAAGGAGCATCAGCTGTTTTTACACCCAATTTTGGAAGAACTGATTTTGCTTGACGCTTGAAAAACTTTTCAAGTGCTTCATTTATAATATCAGTATCTTTTTCAGTAGGTTCTGTGTCAATAGTTTCAGTAGTAGGTTCAATATCTTCTACTTCTTTAACATTATGACAACCACACTTACAAGGTTCAATAAATTTATAAGCATCTGCTACTGAATCTTGAGGGCTTGCCTGACCTCCTGTGACAACATTAAGAGGTACAATTACTTCTTTACCAACATTATCAGGAAGTGGAGGTAAATTATATTCAGAACGTGCTTCATCTCTTGTAAGCCAAGGACCACCAACTGCAGACTGAATAATAGAAGCTCTCTCTTCAAATGAACCTTTAAGTTTTTCTTCAAGGTCAAATTCTACATAAATTTTGCTTGAATCAACACCAATTTTAGGAAGTAAGAAAGCATTAATTCTCTGCTGGAATGTTTGAATCAATGGCCCTAAGCATTCTGCATATAAAGCTCTAGCATTATCTTTTGAAGAAGCATAAGTCTGTGTATTTGTATGCCAAATCAATGATGGGTTTACATGATAAGCAGCAGCAACATCCTCTCTAGAAAGCTGTTTACCTTCTGCAAACTGTGCTTCTTTAGAATTGAACTGATATGGATTTAAGGTCATACCATCTTCAAGAATAGGAATAGCACCTTCTTTTGAACCACCTGCAGACCAAGCTTCTCTAAATGCTTTAGTCCAAGCATCACGAGTTTCTTTAGTCCAAGGAGTTACATTAGCCGGTCTAGAAATATAAGCATTCATACGACCTGAGCTTTTCCAAAGTTTTGTCCTAAATTTATCAGCCTGAATCTGTTCAATAAGTGTCTGTTTAAGGGCACTAATAGGTGATAAATGGCTAGCTGGAGCACCTGGAGCATATTCTTTAAATTCAATAATATTTTTACTATCGATTTCAATAATACCACCAGTAGTAGTTCTTACTTTATATTTATCTGCTGAATAATTAGTAATACATGTACGTTCTACTACCCAATCACTAGGTATAATTCTAAGCTGATAACCAGAATCACTAATATCTGGAAGTAACCATACAAGAGCATCACCAAAAAGTAAATATTCAATACAAAGTGCATTAATAAATTCACTCTGTGTTTGGTCATCATTTGGTTTAAATAATAATTTTGCAGCAACTGATTCTCTATCTCTTACTCTAACATTTTCACCCCTACGTTCGTATACCTTTAAAGGTAGCTGTCCCATAGAAGAACCTAGAAAAGAGACTACTGAGTATAAATTAGCTTGTGTAGCAAATAATTCTCTTGGAGATAAAGACTCAACAGATGGAATTTCTGTTTCTGTGTTACCATAGAAAATACGTACATCTCTACCAAATAATTTACGTAAAGAATCTAAAATACCCATAGTTTTTGTTTCCTTTCCTTTCTATAAATTTTTACACAAAAGAAACTGTATAATCTTCTGTATATACAGATTGATAGACTTTCTTTTCTTTTGTTACTTCAATTTTTGTGGCAGCTGCAAACGCCATCGCTGCTGCAAATAATGGTGATATATCATCAGGACTTTTACCTCTATCAGGAAGTGATAATCCATTACCCATATTTTTAAGTTGTAATGTTTTAGCAGGTACATTTAAAACTGGTTGGTCTAAATGATAAGTTTTTACACCACCACGTTCTGGTTCACCTTCAATAACAGGTTGTCCAGCAGCAATACTATCCCAAAATCTTGACCAGCCATTTGTTAAATCAGGTCCTTCAATAGGAATACGTATCATTCCTTCCATAGAACAAATCTGTTCTGCTAAACCAGTAACAGGGGCACCTCTTCCTTGAAATGCTAACTTCATTGGTGCTTTCAAAGCTCTTACTCTAAACCAATCAATTGCCCAATCTAAACCATTTCTTTTAGCAATACATTCTATATGATAATTACCATCATCTCTTAAACCACATACGGAAATTGATACTTGTGTTCTATCAGCACTCATATCAATACCATAATATAAATCACTCTGTGGTGCAATACATGAATTTGAGTCAAGTAAGTTTCTCCAAGCACCTTTTGGAAATGGTTCAGGTAATAATGACTCAACAGTCTGACATAGACACTCAGAACGAAATTGATTTTCTGGAAATGTTTTTTCGTTTGCTAATACAGCTCTTAATGTGAGCTGTCCATATCCTAATGCAGGATTTGCTTTTGCTATTTGAATAGGGTCTTTAGTATCACATTCGTCTTCTGCAGACCATTCAAATAATCCTAAATCATCTACATCATCACCACCAAAATTTTGTTTTGACTCTTTATCTTCATTTATCTCAGATATAGCTTGTGAACGAACTTGTCTCAATACAACAGAGTCAGGGTCACCAGCATTACTAAATGCAATTACTAAAGCATTTGGTCTAGCATTAGTTGAAGCAACAGTAGCTGACCATGTTTCCCAATTACGATGTTCACGAAGCTCATCAAGTAATACTAAATCATTTGAATCACCACGACCAGCTCTTCTATTAGGAGCACCAATTTTGTAAACACGTTTTCCTTTAAGAACTAATT
>Ga0326513_10000771_pt1 | contig 27141 bp, 25 predicted proteins | sample 2_2465_0518_D_FD_203654 | JGI IMG/M metagenome (GOLD analysis project Ga0326513, IMG submission 203654) | Bovine rumen microbial communities from UC Davis, California, United States - 2_2465_0518 | ecosystem: Host-associated > Mammals > Digestive system > Stomach > Rumen | place: USA... | reverse complement strand
CCCCACAAGTACCCCCGCAAGTACCCCCGCAAGTACCCCCGCAAGTAATATCTCGAAAATTGACAATGACAATATAAAGCGTATCATAAATGCTATAGGTCGCCACAAGTTATCAATAAAAGAGATTATGCACATAATAGACCTGAAAGACAGAAAAAACTTTATGGAGTACTCTCTTAATCCGGCTATTAAACAAGGATATGTGCGTATGCTCTATCCTGATAGTCCTCGTCACCCACGTCAGAAATACCTATTGACAGTAAAGGGTATTACAATCTATAATAGCATAAATAATAATTAACACATTTAACACCACATATATGCCGACTAACACCAAAGAAGACGGATTAGAAACTATCATTGTCAGTTACTTGCGCGACACGCAAGGCTATGAGGAGGGTACGAGTGCGGACTACAACAAGCAGTTTGCCCTTGACACTGAGCGTGTAAAACGTTTCCTTATCGCCACGCAGCCCAAGAAAGTGGAAGCTACGCAGTGTTTTGCCAATGAGCTTGCAGAGCGTAAGTTCTTCACCGAACTCAGCAAGCACCTTTCCAAGCGCGGTATAACCGATGTGCTACGCAAAGGCTTCCGCTACATCAGCGAAATCTTTGACATGTATTTTCCTTTGCCATCTGAACTCAATCCTACAGCGCAGGAGTTATATCGGCAAAATATCTTCTGCGTTACGCGCCAACTCTTTTACTCCACGCAAAATCAGAACAGCATAGATGTGATGCTGTCGCTCAACGGTATGCCGTTGCTCACTATGGAGTTGAAGAACCACTATACCGGGCAGACGGTGGAGAACGCCGTGCGACAGTACCAAACCGACCGCGACCCCAAGGAGATACTGCTTGCACCGCGCCGTTGTGCCGTACATTTCGCTGTTGATGATGACGAGATAAAGATGTGTACCGCCCTTGCAGGCAAAGCCTCATGGTTCCTGCCGTTCAACAAAGGTGTGGACGGTGGTGCGGGCAACCCCGTCAATCCCAATGGCATGCGTACCGCCTATCTTTGGGAGGAGGTCTTGGAGAAACGCTCGCTCTCGGACATCATCGAGAACTATGCGCAGGTGGTTGAAATTCAGAACAATCAGAAAGTCATCTTTCCGCGCTACCATCAGTTGGATTGTGTGCGCAGCCTCCTCGCCGCCACTCGCACAGGAGGTGTCGGGCAGCGTTTCCTCATTCAGCACTCCGCAGGTTCGGGCAAGTCCAATTCCATCACATGGCTCGCCTATCAGTTGGTCGGCTTGCTTGATGGCACAGAGCCGTTGCTTGACAGCGTTATCGTTGTTACCGACCGCGTGAACCTCGACAAGCAGATACGCAACAACATCAACGCTTTCCGCCGTCTGCAACACCTTGTGGCTTGGGCTGATAGCGCAGAGAGCCTGCGGCAGCATCTCGAAGCAGGCAAGAAAATCATCATCACCATCGTTCACAAGTTCCCGTTCATCCTGCAAGAGATAGGCTCTAACCTCCGCCACAAGCGTTTCGGCATCATCATTGACGAAGCCCACAGCAGTCAGAACGGCTCGCTGTCTGCAAAGATGAACATGGCATTGTCGGGCAATGCCGGAACGGAGGAACAAGACCTCGAAGACCGCCTCAATGAGATTATTGAGGGACGCAAGATGGTACGCAACGCCAACTATTATGCCTTCACAGCCACACCAAAGAACAAGACGCTGCAGATGTTCGGTACAGTAATAACCGACACCGAAGGCAACCCCATATTGGACGAGGACGGCAACAAAAAATACCGTCCGTTCCACAACTACACCATGAAGCAAGCCATCGAGGAGGGCTTTATCATGGATGTATTAGAGCATTACACGCCATACAGCAGCTATTACAAGATACTCAAAGCCGTCAGCGATGACCCTGAGTATGAGCGCAAGCAGGCGCAGAAGAAACTCCGCGCCTTTGTTGAGAGCCGCCCCGAAACAATCAAGCAGAAAGCCGCAATCATGGTGGAGCACTTTATCTCACAAGTGATAGATAAAGGCAAGATTGGCGGACAGGCGCGTGCAATGGTTGTTACATCAAGTATTATTCGTGCAATAGATTTCTACTATGAAATCAACCGCCAATTAGAGCAGCACGGCAGTCCGTATAAGGCTATCGTTGCTTTCTCCGGCACAAAAGAGTACGGCGGCAAGGAGGTGGACGAAGCAGCTGTAAACGGCTTCCCGTCAGCAGAGATTGAGAGCCGCATGGAAACTGACCCATACCGCATCCTTGTGGTGGCTGACAAGTTCCAGACCGGCTACGACCAGCCGTTGCTGCATACTATGTATGTCGATAAGGTGCTAACCGATGTCAAAGCCGTGCAGACACTCTCACGGCTTAACCGCTGCCACCCCAAGAAGCGCGACACCTTTGTGCTTGACTTCGCCAACGATGCCGAGCAGATTCAACTCTCGTTCCAACGCTTCTACAAGACTACCATCCTCTCGCGAGAAACCGACACCAACAAACTCAACGACCTCATCAGCGAGATAGAGGCTGCCAATATCTATACGCAAGATGAGGTGGATAAGGTCAATCTGCTGTACTGGGGCAATCAGCCGCGCGAGCAGATAGATCCAATTATCAACAGAGCCGTTGAGCAGTTCAAGACATTGGAGTTTAACCGACAAGTCAAGACCAAGAGCAGCATGAAAAGCTACTTGCGCGTTTATCCGTTCCTCGCAGCTGTGCTGCCGTATAAGAGTATCGAGTGGGAGAAACTGAATACCTACTACATGCTTCTTGTGCATAAATTGCCGGTACTCAAAGGCGAGGACTTGACGCAAGGCTTGCAGGAGTCCATCGACTTCGACCAGTACCGCGTCATCAAGCAGGAGGAACTGAAGATTGAACTCGAAAACTCAGACACAGAGATTGACCCTGTGCCGATCAGTGGTGGCAAAGGTCCTGTACAGCCGGACATGCAGCCATTGAGTACTATCCTTGACGAGTTCAATCGCATGTTTGGCGGCATTCAGTGGGAACACCCCGAGCAGGCTCGCCGCCAGTTGGAAGAACTGCCCACACGCCTATATAGTGATGTGGCATTTGTCAATGCCGCTCGCAACTCCAACCGCGAAACAGCACAGATGCAGTGCAACAACTCGCTGATGCAGATCATCACGCAGTTGCTTTCCGAGAACACGGAGTTTTGCCGAAACTATTTTGACAATACAGCATTTATGAACTTCATCAATCAGCGCGTTTTTGACTACGCCTACAGCAAAGTGCTTGGCAGAACAGCCTATAGGCAAGAAAACGACGAACTGTCTCTTGCCGCTGAACCATAAAAGGATTATATTTTACATATTTATTAACATTTACTCTCACACGTATGAAAAAGATTGTACTACTTTTATTTATGCTGTCCGCAACATACTGCATTGCAAACGAACAGCAACTATGTCTGGTGATTTTGGCTAAAGACAATTCACAAATTGTTTACTCACTATCCGAAGAACCCAAAATCACGTTCTCTCCAACAGAAATGTTAGTCAAGACCCCACTTGCCGAAATGACTTATCCGTTGGACAATATTGTCAAATACACTTACGAAAACAAAGATGTAACATCTGTTGTCAATATCAACGACCAATCACCTATTAGCATGAAGGACAATATGCTGTTGTTCAACAATTTGCAAAAAGGCGGCAGTATCAACGTATATAATCCGGCAGGCGCACTTGTCGGACATTATACCGTTTCTTCTGACGGCACATATTCCTTGCCAATCGACAATCTAACACAAGGAATATATGTGATTGATATCAATGGATTAACTTTTAAACTACTGAAGAAATGAGACACACACAGCATTTTATAGCAATTTTGGGTATTCTATCAGCCTGCTTTTTCACGCCGGCAATCGCCCATCAGCCGTTCTATGTATATCTCAACAACGGCGGTATAGAAGCCTTTATGACATACGATGTGGATAGTATCACTTATTCACATTTAGACCTTGACAGCGTATGGCACAATGAGTATCAGGTTCAGGAGATCTGGACACCTGATAGTACATATCGTTACGCATTGACCGATATAGATAGCGTCAGTTTTATCACGCCTGAAACAAAATATCAGCCCGGTGTTATCAGAATAGATGAAGGTCTGATGGACTATGTAATCAGTTCTGACTCACTTACAATATTGTTGCAATCGACCACCCCGCCCGACATATTACCTAAAGTAGGCGATAAACTTGTAACACTTGAGATGAACGACAAATTTCCCGCCGGTTTCGCAGGCATAGTAACTTCGGTAGCAAACAATTCAAATCAAATAATCGTTGAATGTACACAGGCAGACTTGACAGAGATTTTTGAAACGTTGTATCAAGTTTCTTCTATTTACGGTTACCGCGACAACGGAGAGTTAAAATTATCTCCCAAACGGCTTAAACCAATTGATTACGATGGCAAATTGGATATCAAATATCCAACTATTTCGGCATCATTGCCAATAGATATTGAAGAAAAAATCGATGATAACAAAAATTTCGTTCCAAAATTTGGAACAGCACTTTCTGTCAGTTTAACACCCGAATTGCACATCAAAAGTTTCCTGTTGATTAGCAAAAACGAGGGATACTATTTTAATTATTCTATCGTTATTGACATAGATTTAGAAGAAAATATATCATTCTTTGGAGCAGTTAGCCCTATTGAAATAAGCAAGCCTTTTAAAAAAGATAGCAAACTGCTTTCTGTGCCTATTGCATTTTGTACTAAATATAATTTTAATCCGGGATGGTATCTAAAATTAGATGGAAATATTGCCACAAGTGCTGTATTTCAACAAAAATTTCGTTTTGCCAGCGGTGGCGATTTCAGTACGAAAGGAAAATCAATACTGAAGCCTCAACTATCTGCTAAACTTGTTTCACATTCTTCCACAGTGCAAGGCTCTATGGAAGCCACTTTAGGTTTAGGCGTTTATGCCAATAACGGCTTGTCATTTATACATGCTAATCTTGATGAAATAGCATTGCGAGTATCAGCGGGAATTGAACTGAATGGGAAAGTGATACTGACAGATACGGAAATAGAAAATGCACAACATGATACACAGATATACGAAAAACTAAAAAATTCACCGCTTAACTTCAATTTTACTGTTGATGGTTCGCTTAATTGCAAAGCAGGCAAAAAGGTTATTTACACTTTTAACCCAGGCTTGAAAGTAACGGTTCCAATTAAGTCATGGGCTTTAGTGCCTAATTTTTCCGACCTAACATTCAAATCTCTTTCAAACACATCTGCACAGGGAACTATGCAGGCAACAGGTAAGTGTCTTTTTCCAATACAAATAGGTATGGCAGTTACAGACTATGGAAATGAGGTTGCACATTATTTTAAGCCTGAGCTTTTCGATAGTAAGCCAATAACATTAGACCATAGATTCTACAATATCAACACCAAAGATCCATTGAAATTACACCCAAAGATAAAGTGGTTCGGTTTTGAATTACTTGCTTCACCATCTGCAGAATTAGAACATAAGACGTGGACAAATATTGACATATTTACAATTACAGATTCATCATATAGCAAAACGCAAGACTTTGAGTACAAGGGTGAAAAGTATTTCTACAGATATAATTGCCGAACCACTGTTGCGCTACTTGACACCACCAATGTGGCAGACTGGGGCTACGTCTATTTCGACCCAAAAGGCGATACTGCTTATATCTCGCTGACAAATTTTAATACTCGTCGCTATACTGACGACCGATATGCCTATTATCGCAATAATGCCGAAGACTCGGTAGTTCTTGCTGGATATGTTCATTTTAGAGGAGATAAAGAACCAACGATAGAGAAAAAACATACTTTCTTATTGTCATACAATCACTATTGCTCTGACAATAATCATCCTCACATGATTGACCTCGGATTGCCAAGCGGAACAATGTGGGCATGTCATAATCTCGGGGCGTCAAAGCCGGAAGACTATGGCGACTACTACGCATTTGCTGAAACAACAACGAAAAACACGTTTTACGAATCTAACTATTTATATTTCTACAATGATTATCAGTTTGATGGTCAATATAGTTATTACGAAAACATAGGTGCAAACCTCACTAATTTTGGTGTAACCATAGGTGGTAAAAGAGGTTATGATGCTGTAACAGCAAGTGCCGAATGGGACGATGGTTGGCGAATGCCTACAAAAGAGGAAATGCAAGAACTCATTGATAGTTGTCAGTGGACATGGACAAGTAAAGCAGGAATAATAGGTTATCAGGTTACCGGTCCAAACGGGAATAGTATTTTCCTACCCGCTTCGGGTGGCAAGGTGTCGGGCACAAATTATTCAGGCGACCCTGACAAATTGACCTTCTACCGCACAGATGAATGGAGTGGCAAACAAATGGGAAATAAAGGTTTCGGCTATACATACGGACTTCGCTTCAATCAAAGTGACTATTCATTGTCAGATGCATGCGGCAAAGCATGGGGATATGTGATCCGACCAGTAATGACCAAAACGGAAGAATAATCATGGATTTATAATTATTTGTGTTCAAGAAATTTGTGATTTCCCATTAGCGAATATCTTTTAAAATAAACTTTCCTACTTGCGTTGACTCTATAATGTATGGCTCACAGATTTAACAGATTTCCATCACTAACAAATCTGCGTAATTCTGTTATATCTGTTATGTCTGTGGTTAATTAAGATAATTTAGGTTCGCAACCGCTTTAGTAGTAATTATTATCTCGCGTACGGCGTTAGCCGTTTAATGTTAATAGCATTGTAAAAAAAATGTCAAGATACTTGAAATTTGGCATAAATGTTGTAATTTTGCAAAATATAACGAAAAAAAATTGTGGACGTTGACAAGCAACGCCCACGATGAGACAAAAAAATTCCAATTACTATGTCGATATTATTTCCGAAAATCAACAAGCCTCGCCAGTGGGATTATCGTCCCATCTATTACGACGAGGAAAAATATGAACGTCAAAAACGCATAGAGAGTATGAAACAACAAGCACAACGAGAAGTAGAAGCCGAACGTGAAGAACAAAAGCAGGCTTCGTCAGATAGAGAACAACCATATCACACAACATTACATCGCGGGTCGTTTCGTGAGGCTCGCGACAATAATAGTACACGCGTCGAGGAGAGCAAAAAAGCCAACCGACGATTTGTCGTTATTCTTGCTATTTTGTTGGCTATTGCGCTGATATATTGGCTTCTCTGATCAGACGATGATAGAAAACAAAGATAAACAATAAAAAAACAAATTCAAACAATAGCCCCGTATAAACTAAATAAACCGAATCAACTAAATCAACTGACAAAGATGGACATTATTCACTTACTGCCGGATTCCGTAGCCAACCAGATTGCAGCCGGTGAGGTCATTCAACGACCGGCATCGGTAGTAAAAGAGTTGGTCGAGAATAGTCTTGACGCGGGTGCGTCGCACATTACGCTTATCGTTCAAGACGCAGGTCGCACGCTCCTTCAGGTGGTTGACGACGGCAAGGGAATGAGTGAGACCGATGTGCGTATGGCTTTTGAACGGCATGCGACATCAAAGATACGTTCGGCAGCCGACCTTTTTAACCTCCATACGATGGGGTTTAGAGGTGAAGCATTAGCAAGTATTGTGGCAGTGGCACATGTGGAAGTTCTGACACGACGACCGGAAGATGAGATAGGAACGCACCTTGTCATGGCAGGTTCGAAAGTAGAATTGCAAGAACCGGAGCAATGCGCTGTAGGGACTACCATAAAAGTTAAAGACCTATTTTTCAACGTACCGGCACGCCGTCGTTTTCTCAAAAGCAACACTACAGAATTTCGCAATATCATAACAGAATTTTACCGAATGGTATTAGTCAATGCGGGCACAGCCTTCACGCTCGTAAGCGATGACGAAATAATTTTTGACTTACCGCAACAAACTGACAAGCAACGCATTGAAGCAATATTCTGGAAAGACAAACGGAAGAATTTTGAAGCACATTTTATTGATATCGACATCAAGACGCAGTTAGTCAATATCCATGGATTTATAGGCAAACCCGAAACAGCCGTTAAAAATTCGCAACAATACTTTTTTGTCAACAACCGCTACATGAAACATCCGTATTTTCATAAAGCGGTAATGAATGCTTATCAGGGATTGCTTCAACCTGATACGGCGCCATCGTATTTCATCTATTTCGACATCTCGCCTGATACGATAGATGTCAATATCCACCCGACGAAAACAGAAATCAAATTTGCTGACGAACAAGCCATTTGGCAAATACTTTATGCAACGGTTAAGGAGAGTTTAGGCAAATTCGATATTGCACCATCAATAGATTTCGACCAAGCCAATGCTCCCGAAATACCGCCGCTACCTCAACGAAATCAGCATATCGAGATGCCACGTCCGAATTTCGACAGCAATTATAATCCATTCCGACAAAGCGGTGATTTTCAGAGTTCGCATGCACGCAATAGTACACGCGATTGGGAAAAACTCTACGAAGGCTATATCAACGACAAATCGAACCTCGAAACGCCACCTACATTGGCCCAACAAGTATCGACCGACAATCCGCTGAACGCCGATAGTAATGTGTTTCAATTCAAAGAAAAATATATTCTGACACCAGTCAAGTCAGGTCTGCTATGGATTGACCAACATAGAGCACACACTTGTATTCTGTACTACCAATACCGCGACTTGCTCAAAAACGACAAGACAGCAACTCAACAACTTCTATTTCCGGAAACAATCAATCTGACTATCGACGACTCACAACTGATGACAACATTGTTGCCGGACCTGAAAAAGATAGGCTTTGAGATTGAGAAATTCGGACCATATACATTTGTTATCAACGGCGTACCGGTAACTCTTGAGCAACAAAATCCTCAACTCACATTGCAAGATATTCTTGCCGAGGCTAAAGCCTCAGGAGCGGCGACCGAAGAAAATTTCCAACGTTCGATAGCATTATCGCTTGCCAAAGCGACTTCCATACCATACGGCAAAAAACTTTCAGCCGAAGAGATGAATAATTTAATCAATCGTCTGTTTGAATGTCCGATACATGCACATACGCCTGATGGTGATATTATTTTATATCTCCAGACGCAAGATAATATAGATAGGCAATTTTAACTAATCGTCAAAATAATACCATTATGAGAACCAAGAATTTACTAATCGTCGGTATAAGTCTAATGTTGTTAGCATGCACTCAACAGCCTGTTACACTGACTATTCTTCACACCAACGACACCCATTCGCAGGTAGAACCATTAGAGCCGGGAGTTAAAAACGGTGATTGCGGAGGTTACGCACGCCGTATGGGATACATAGCCCAAGAGCGCAAGTCTGATCCGGAATTACTATTGTTCGATGCCGGCGATTTTTGGCAAGGCACACCTTACTTTAATATCTACAGAGGCGATATTGAAATCGATGCCATCAACCGCATGGGCTACGATGCAGTAACCCTTGGCAATCATGAGTTCGACAACGGAGTAGATACGCTTGCCGCCAAATTGCAGAAACTGACATGTCCTGTAGTCTGCGCCAACTACGTTGTTGAAAACACACCTTTAGAAGGCATTGTCAAACCATATACTATTTTGAAACGTAAAGGGCTGAAAATTGGAGTATTCGGATTAGGAGTGGATCCACAAGGACTTATCACAGATAATAATTTTGCTCCATTAACATACCTTGATCCAATAGAGATAGGTAATCAGACAGCCGACAAACTTAAAAACGAAGAGAAATGCGACGTGGTGATATGTATATCACATGTTGGCACAATCCAGCGCGATGGCATACCATGTGACAGCGTGTTGATAAGCCAATCAAGAAACATAGACCTCGTTATAGGAGGGCACACGCACCAACTATATGAAAATCATAAAGTTGCCAATCTGAATGGAGATTCCATCTTGTCAGTACAGATGTTGAAGAGCGGTGTATATGTTGGTAAAATACAATTAGATATAGACTAACTATAAATTGACTATGATTAAAAAGTATCTTATGCCTGCTTTAGTAGTTCTTGGCGTACTTATAGGACTACTTATAGGACTTAGCCTCAATAAGGACAAGTCGGAAAATATTGTGGATATATATGGTCAGATGCCTCAACAAAACTCTAAAGTTGACCAACTGCTCTATTTCATGCGTTCATATTATGTAGATACACTTAATATGGACTCCATCAACGAAGAGGCTGTCAAACAACTTGTTACTACCCTTGACCCACATTCCGACTATATTCCAGCCAAAGACCTTGACGACTTCAATAGTGATTTCGAAGGTTCATTTTCAGGCATAGGTGTACAGTTTAATATACAAAGCGATACGGTATGTTTTGTAGGAGTTATCAGCGGTGGTCCGTCGGAGGCTGTCGGCATACTGAACGGCGACAAACTGATAAAAGTCAACGACTCGACATTTGTAGGCAAAGATATCAACAATGAAAAAGTAATGCACACCTTGCGTGGCGACAAGGGAACAGAAGTCAAACTAACCATACTGCGCAATGGTACAGCCGAACCATTAGATTTTACCGTAGTGCGTGGCGACATACCGGTACACTCTGTAGTTGCTAAATTCATGATTGAGCCGCAGATAGGTTTTATCAAAGTAGATAAATTCAGCAGTACGACCTATCAAGAATTTATTGAAGCATTAGCCGAACTGAAAAGCAATGGTGCAACTAAATACATCATTGATATGCGCGGCAATCCAGGTGGTCTGATGGATCAGGCTGTGAATATGTGCAATGAATTTCTGAACAAAGGCAACATGATAGTATATGCCAAAGGCAAACAATACCCGTATTCAGCCTACACAGCCAATGGTTTAGGCAGATTTAAGAATGAGCAGATAGCAGTGCTGATTGACGAATATTCAGCATCGGCAGCAGAGATATTCTCAGGCGCCATGCAAGATAATGATAGAGCAACAATTATAGGACGCCGCTCGTTCGGCAAAGGACTGGTGCAACAAGTATTTCCACTTTCAGACAAATCAGCAGTCAAACTGACCGTAGCACGCTACTACATGCCTTCTGGTCGCTGCATACAGAAACCTTATAAGATGGGCGACCAGATTGATTACATGAGCGAGTTGTACGAACGATACGAAAATGGCGAGATATACACTCAAGATAGTATAAAAGAAGATACAACCGTTTATCGTACTCTCGGTGGACGTATCGTGCATGGCGGAGGAGGTGTAATGCCAGACATCTTTGTGGGGTCAGACACAACTTTTTTTAGCACATATTATAAGAAAGTAGTCAACAAAAACTACATTTACCAATTTGCATATAAATATACCGACCATCATCGCGACCAACTCAATGGGTTCACCACATGGCAATCGCTCGAAAATCACCTGAAGGCTCAACCACTGCTTAATGAATTTGTGGCATACGCCAAAGATAAAGGTGAGACAGCCAAAGGCAACGATTTAAGCGTAAGCGGCAAGCAGATTGAGAACATGATAAGATTATATATAGTTCGTAACATACTCAATGACAGCGGTTTCTACCCACTCTACATGCGAGATGATGATGTTACCAAAAGAGCAATTCGCGAACTTAAGAAATAGCAAAATGATGTAAGTGGAAGCGTATAAACAAAAAAAAATGATTTTTTTCATAAAAAAATTTGGTCGGTTGAAAAAAAGGTTGTAATTTTGCAACCGCTTTGATAAAGCAGCCGACTTGCGGAAATAGCTCAGTTGGTAGAGCACGACCTTGCCAAGGTCGGGGTCGCGGGTTCGAGTCCCGTTTTCCGCTCAAAGCGATACAGGCGAGTATCGCTTTTTTAGTAAGAAAATTCTGTTCTCAAAACAGGTTGGATTAAGCGTTGCCCAGGTGGCGGAATTGGTAGACGCGTACGTTTCAGGTGCGTATGTCGCGAGGCGTGCAGGTTCGAGTCCTGTTCTGGGCACATAAAATGCGCAGGTGGTGAAATTGGTATACACGCTACTTTGAGGGGGTAGTGGTCGCAAGATCGTGTGAGTTCGAGTCTCATCCTGCGCACCAAAAATTCAAAACAGGAATTGGACAATCAATTCCTGTTTTTTTTATGAACATCATAATTAAAGTTTCGCATATTAATAAAAATTTTAATATCGCGGTGATCAACGGCATTAGCCGTTGCATTTTAATAGTATAGTATTGTTCATCAGTCCAAGGGTATTCTGATTTTTCGGGGCGTTCGATGCCCTTGGAAAATCAAAAAAATGATGTTGTGGTTATTATTCTATTAACATTAAATCGCTAACGCGATAAGCATTAAAGAACGTCGTAATCATATATACAAGCAGTATTTACAATGTGCGAAACTTAAATTATAAACTAATAAACATAGTAAACCAATAAACTAATAAACTAACATAACATGAACGGCTTATATACAATACTGCTGCTTATAGTATCTAACATCTTCATGACCTTTGCATGGTACGGTCATCTTAAACTTCAACAAACACACGTTATCACCGACCACACGCCTTTGATAATAGTTATTCTTATCTCATGGGGACTTGCTTTTTTTGAATACTGCTGCCAAGTGCCTGCCAATAGAATTGGTTTTATAGGCAATGGAGGCACATTCTCACTGATGCAACTTAAAGTTATTCAAGAAGTTATATCAATCACCATTTTCACGCTGTTCACCATTCTTGTGTTTAAAGACCAAGCATTGCATTGGAACCACCTTGCAGCCTTTGCTTGTCTGATATTGGCTGTATATTTTGTGTTTATGAAATAAATTTTGCTTGTTTCAACAAATTTATGTAATTTTGCACAATCTATATTCTTGACTGATATGCGAAACTATTTGTTTACCATCATACTCTTGCTCTTCAGCACTCTGCTAATGGCAGTACCTGCCACAACTGACACATTATTTTTTCGCCAACCCAATGGTGAAAATCTGACTTTATTACTCCACGGCGACGAGCATTTTCATTATTACACCGACATCAATGGTAGGTGGCTTCAAGCCGATGAAAACGGCAATTTCCATACTATCGAACCGCTCTCAGCAACAGAAATTGAACATCAGATTATAGAATCTCCTATACGCAAGGCGCGTCAGAAAAGCATTACAAAACGACATTTTCCAACTAAAGGTACTCAAAAATCATTAGTTATCTTAGCGCAATTTGAGGATTTGAAATTCACAACACGTCAGGCACGAGCATCATTCAGCACCATGCTTAACCAGTCCGGCTACGCTGAAAACGGCGCAACAGGTTCGGCACGCGACTATTTCATAGCCTCGTCAAACGGACAGTTTAATCCGCAATTCATCGTCATCGGACCATACACATTACCTCATTTGGTTTCCTACTATGGAGGCAATGGCAAGGATGGCAAAGACCGACCGGCACGTTTGATGCAATTTTGCCGCGATGCAGTAGAAGCAGCAAGTGCAGACGTTGACTTATCAGAATACGACATCGACAACGATGGATATATCGACAATGTATTTATCTATTACGCTGGCTATTCGGAGGCTGAAGGCGGCGCAGCAAATAGTATATGGTCGCACCAATACGGAGTTGTGGCTGATAGTGTTATCGGCACAACGACCTTTAACGGTAAGACTATTTCGAGTTACGCCTGTTCATCGGAACTGAAAGGTTATTCGGGTTCTACAATGAGTGGTATAGGCACGTTCTGCCATGAGTTCGGGCATGTATTAGGACTTCCCGACTATTATCACACAGTCAACAATAAGGCTACAACACTTGGCAGATGGGACATTATGGACAATGGTTCATATCTCAACAACGGCAATACTCCCCCTGCCTACTCTGCTTTCAATCGCTTTTATTTAGGCTGGCTATCGCCTATACAGATAACCGACCCGACAACAGTCAATCTCTATGCACTATCTCAACAATATAGCGTTCCTACTCTTCCGCAAGCCTATCTGATTGCCGACGGAGAGCATAATATGAACCCTAAAGAGCCTAACATAAATGAGTATTTTATAGTTGAATACCGTCAAAAGACCGGTTGGGACGCTTATATGCCGGACTCAGGTATGATAATATGGCATATAGATTATAACAGCAAAGCATGGGCTGACAATACGGTGAATAATATCAATGATAGTGTTCAGACCATAGGCTCTCACATGCGCGCCTTCATTGAAAATCCAAGCGGCATACAGACCTATTCAAGACCCGGTGCCTTTCATGAAGGCGATAAATTTAGTCCAACACTCTGGAGCGGAATATCGCTTGAGCAACCAATAGATAATATCAACGAGTACGCAGACCACTGCACATTCAATTTTATGGGTGGCGGATTAGATCGCACAGCCCCTATCGCTATCGAACCGGAGGTGATAACCTACAACTCAATGCTGGCAGCATGGCATCCGATAAATAACGCCGGTAATGAAGATGTTAATTATTTGTTCACCGCGTTCACGCTTGCCGGTGGCGATACAGCCTACGTTGTCAGAAGGGAAATAGTAACCGACACGACATATATGCTCTCCAATCTGAAGAGCGAAACGATATATACCTATTACGTATCGGCATTTACGCAGTCAGGCGAGACACAGACTGAGACATTCAGGTCGAATATCATCAAAGCCCAGACAGTGGCAGAAAAATCGGTCAAGAGAATGCCTGTCTATGTTGTTGGCACCGATGTCAACAAGCAAATATACGTCAATAAGCCGTCAGCAATAGACGTTTTGTATGTCTTCAATGAGGCATCACAACTGATATGCGTGATTGAGAATAACGATAATCTCGTATGCCTGTCAGCAAGTCAACTACCGGCAGGACACACCTATATATTGCGCGCCGGCAGCCGATATGCCAAAGTAGTGTTATAAAAGTTTTTGGCAAAAAAGTTTGATAATTGCAAAAAATGTATTAACTTTGCAGTCCGAATTTCGGGATGTAGCTCAGCCCGGTAGAGTACACGTCTGGGGGGCGCGTGGTCGCAGGTTCAAATCCTGTCATCCCGACACAAAAGCGAGTATGCTGATTTGCATACTCGCCATTTTTTATTCAGTCGAAACCAACTGAAGTTCAGTCAGATAGCTATGCTACCTTAGTTTTTCTGATCTTCATCATCTTTACCTTTGCGGAAAAATGATATGATAAGCGGACTTAATGCGATTAAAAGCATTACCGCACCTACTATTATAGTTGAAGTACTCATTATTTAAAAATGTTTAATGGTTAAAAAACTAAATATGGTCAGGTGCAGACCTGACTTGCGTAAGAATAAGATAATAGACTTACGGATTTTAGTTACCAGAAAACATTAAACGGGAAGGCTACTTGCTCAGACGGCAAGGAGAGGACGACTTTTTCAGAACTGAATTGAAGCAATCGCAATATGTTTTGCCTACATACATTAGCCACATGGCTGAATACGAATGAATGCAGAATACGTTGCAGACCAACCGATGAAACAACAACTTGCACTTCAACGCGCGATATGCCAACCGGAACATTCAGCGGAGCCTGCAACAAGACATATTCATCTTGATAATCACTATCTGTATTATAGTAAGTATCAGGCGATATATTGTGAGCACACAATGTTGAAGTGCATACAATGCAACATAGTAATATGTTAATCAGTCGCTTCAATTACGGACGATATTTTGAGTTTTCAAGTATCAGTTGTGCATCTGTACTATTGAGCAACTGCTTCAAACTGACTTCAGTATTATTGTTCATATATTGCTCTACTATACGCCATCCCAGCCACGTTCCAATACGAGCAGGAGAGTCTTGCGAAATCTCTGAAGTAAACGGACCATCGCTCAGAAATGATGCCTGCACGGCTGGGTCAACAGAAAACAAGACCTGTCGGTCCATCATTGTTTTCCAAAGGTCTGCCTCATATTGTTCGCACCACTCCCATTTTTCCTTCGGATAGCCCATGATTTCATATTTAGGCAATTCAGGAAACAATGCAGCAGTAGTGTACATAATCATGCCTTGATAAATCATTTCGTCAATCAAACGGTTTTGAACAAAACGAGATTGATAGGTCTGCTTCATATCCTGCAAAATGATATTGACCGGAATACATTCGGGACGCATTGTCTGCTTTTGATATTTATACACCACTTGATCATAAAACGGATAATCAGACCCAAGATAGCCTTCTACACCCACAGCCATATCTTGACCTATGGAAATAAGCGGGTAGAAAAAAGCAGACAGCATAAAATAGATCTTAGGCACATAATGCTGCGGCTCAAAAGTCAACCATCTGCCGTAAGCAAGATTGAGCGACCGACGGATAGGACTTATGTCGGTAAACGTTGTTTTTGTATCGAAATTTGCTTGTTCAAGTCCGGTATATTTATCATGCAGGAACGCCGGCAACTGATATTGAACAATACTATCGTCGTACATCTTGATAAAACCCGCATCTTCAAGAAAACCTAAATAACCATACAAAACACTATTCACCCACAGAGGCATAAAATCGGGATAGCGAGCATAAAGAGAATCCACATCGGCTTGCACATTAGTAGAACTGACTGATAACAAAGCAGAATCAAAACGAACGATTTCAACTTCAACAGGGATAGGTTCAGATTGTATCACTTGACGATTAGAGTTGTGATTGCATGCACAAAGAAAAGCAATACATATCAGATATATTAGGACTTTGGACTTCATATTACGAACTTACATTTTTTCGGTTACAAAATTAGTCCTTTCTGCCGAAATATACAAATCTATTTTTTTCTATATTTTCCACGCATGACGGCATAAATCAACATCGGAGTATACGACGATAATAATTACTATGCACTTGCGAAACAGAAATCATTATTTAAATAAAGTTAAATAACCCAAATCTAAACACTCATATTTAACGTGAGTTCGATATAAGAAAAAGTTCGTATTTTATTAAAAATAAGTGCTTTAATATTTGCAAATATGCGGATTTTTTTGTATCTTTTTACCGAAAAAACAACAAATTAACAAAAAACTCCGCATATGCAATTTACAGAAGACAAAATTGGTGAAATTTTCTTTATCTTGGATGAATATAGTAAAAATTTTCATCAAATAGTTGATAAATCTATCATAGACGATGGTAAAAGGCATCGGAACAAACCAAATAGTATGAGTGATAGTGAGGTGATGCTCATACTGATATTGTTCCATAGTGGCGGTTATAAGTGTTTGAAGCATTTTTATATTGAATATATTTGTAAACATTGTCGGCATTTGTTTCCTAAGGTAGTATCTTACAATCGTTTTGTTGAGTTACAAAGTTCGATTTTAGTTCAATTGGGATCTTTTATTAAGGTCTGTTTAATGGTACAATGTAGCGGTATTTCATTTATAGATTCTACACCATTGCGAGTGTGTCGTAATCAACGTATTCTTCAGCATAAAGTATTCAAAGACTTAGCCCAACGCGGCAAATGTTCTATGGGATGGTTCTATGGATTCAAGCTACATTTAATAATAAATGAATGTGGTGAAATTATCAATTTCATGATTACTCCTGGTAATGTAGATGATAGGGAACCATTGAACAATGAAAAATTTGTAGAATCACTTACAGGTAAATTATTTGCGGACAGAGGCTATATTGGTAAAAGTTTGTTTGAAAACTTATTTATTGATGGTATTCAGTTGATTACAAAATTAAAAAAGGGAATGAAAAATATGTTAATGAGTCAAGAAGATAAAGTGTTATTACGTAAGCGTTCTCTTATTGAGAGTGTTAATGACGAATTGAAGAATATTGCACAAATCGAACATAGTAGACATCGGAGTGTCAGAAACTTTATTACTAACGCCTTTGCTGCTATCGCTGCTTATTGCTATTTCACAAAGAAACCATCACTAAATCTCATCTATGAAACAGATAGTCAACTTCTTTTATTCTAAAGTTATATCGAACTCACGTTAATCTAACACTTTCATGAAGATCCAAGTGAACGGTCGTCTTATTGGCGACCGTATATTATTTATCAAAAAAGATAACAAAAAAGGAAATATGGAATTAGTCTATTGCTATTATGTCATAGATTTTTAGTAATTTTGCAGAAAAATTATACAACCCGATATGTTGACACTTGAAACATACAGAAACGACTTCCCTCTACTCAACGAAAAAGTATATGGTAAGCAACTCGTCTATCTCGATAATGCTGCTACTACGCAAAAGCCTCAATGCGTGATTGATAAACTTGTTGAGGGCTACACACATTATAACGCCAATATACACCGCGCAGTACACCACCTTAGCCAAATAGCGACACAAGCACATGAAGAGGCGCGACAAAAAATTGCTGATTTCATCGGGGCTACAGATAAAAAATCAATCATCTTCACACGAGGTACAACAGAGGCGATCAACCTTGTAGCATTCAGTTTCGGAGAAACATTCATCAGTCAAGGCGATGAAATCATAATTTCAGCCGTTGAGCACCATTCTAATCTCGTACCATGGCAGATGATGTGCGAACGTAAAGGTGCCAAACTGCGCATTATACCACTTAATGCCAACTGCCAACTTGACATTGAAGCCTACAAAGGGATGCTCAACGAGAGAACGAAATTAGTAGCCGTAGCACATGTCTCAAATGTATTAGGCATGATAAACCCTATCGATGAAATCGCATATCTTGCACATCAAGTAGATGCAAAAGTTCTCATCGACGGAGCACAATCAGTGCCACACATCAAAGTGAGTATGGCTAAGGAACAACCTGCGATGGAACCTGACTTTTTCGCTTTCTCAGGTCATAAAATATATGGTCCGACAGGTATTGGAGTCTTATATGCCAAACAAGAGTTATTAGAACAAATGATACCTTATCAAGGCGGAGGTGAGATGATTGACCACGTAAGTTTTGAACGTACCACATACAACGAACTGCCATACAAATTTGAAGCCGGAACACCCGATTTCATCGGCTCTGTAGCCTTGGCAGAAGCAATTGATTACGTCAACCGGATAGGACTACAAAACATACAAGACCATGAAAGCGCACTGCTCAATTACGCTCTTTCACAACTGCAAGACATCAAAGGTATGCGGATTATAGGACAACCGCAAAGTGGAGTTATCTCATTTGTTGTTGACCATATTCATCCTTACGATATCGGCATGTTGCTTGACAAACAAGGCATTGCAGTCCGCACCGGTCATCACTGCGCCGAACCGCTGATCGATATGCTTGGATTGCCCGGAACAGTTCGCATATCGTTCGCTTTATATAATACACAAGAAGAAATAGACATCTTTATCAAAGCATTGCACCGAACAATAGCAATGCTATCATAAATCAAAAATAAGCATTATGGTTCAAGCAATCAATATCCACAAGTCGTTCGGAGCATTAGAAGTCCTCAAAGGAGTTAACTTAACCGTTGAAAAGGGCGAAATAGTAGCCATCATAGGTCCCAGTGGCGCAGGCAAGACTACACTACTGCAAATACTTGGTACATTAGACAAAGCCGATTCAGGCTCTGTAATAATAAACGGAAATGACTTATCGAAACTCAACGACAACGAGTTGGCACATTTCCGTAACCAACATATAGGTTTTATATTCCAATTTCACCAACTCCTACCTGAATTTACGGCTCTTGAGAACGTCATGATGCCGGCTCTGATAGCCGGCGAAAACTGGAGTCAGGCACGTAATAAAGCACTTGATTTACTCACACAATTAGGTCTTGCCAACCGTATTGACCATAAACCTGCTCAATTATCAGGCGGTGAGAAACAACGAGTTGCAGCAGCACGAGCCATCATCAATCGGCCATCAGTAATCCTTGCCGACGAACCATCAGGAAGCCTTGACTCTGCCAATAAACAAGAACTGCACAAACTCCTTGTTGAACTTCGCAATACATATAATCAAACTATCATCATCGTTACGCACGATGCCGAACTTGCAGCCATCTCAGACAGGATAATTAAAATGCAAGACGGGAAAATAGAATCTTGAAAGAGAAAATAACCCTTACAAAACTCTACATAATAAATATACAAAAAGCCTCCAAATAGCAGAATATTTGGAGGCTTTCACAACTATAAAAAAAACTTTTATTATACGATTTCTGTATCTACATCTTTATTATTCTCCTTTTCACCGATGAGTTCCTGATAAAATAGAGCATGCGCTGCATCAATATATGGTTGAAGTAATACAAAGCCAAGTCCAAATGTCAGACAGCACAGTAGGATCCAACCTATAAACGACAAATCAAGAACAAACAAGTCCCACTTATGACCTTGCATCAATTCCTTACTTTTCTGAATTGCTTCCATTGCTGTAAGTTCAGGATTGTCGTTGGCAACAAACACTGACATCGAATAAGCGTATGCCATTATGACACCCGGTATGAAAAACAATAATGACCACAACATTGTAAACAAGACAACTAAAAAAGTTACGAGAAATGATTTCTGAAAATTATCGCGATAGATATTGAAAAGGCTCTCTATTTGAGGAACCTTACCTTCACGAACTAATTTTAGAATCTCAACTGCATAAGCATAGGACATAGGAAGAACCAATAACGACAACACACCTGCAGTAACACCACTTGCAGCAGCTGCTATAGCAGTAACAACGAGCACCAACAACACTGCATACCAATAACCACCTGATTTTTCAAGGGTATTCCATGCGCTATCACGCATTTCTTTACATGTACTTTTCATAAAATAAACAATTTATTAAGTTAGTAAATAAGTTTTTACGCATGCAAAATTAGAAATAAATAAGCAAATTAACAAGTCTGACTACAATTATTTTTTCACAACTCGCAAAAAAATAGTAATTTTGCACTCGAAAAACTATCATGCGGCTTAGAATAGCCGCTTTAACTATTATTTCGATGAAAAATTTTGTAGAAGAACTGCGTTGGAGAGGCATGCTCCATGACATCATGCCGGGAACAGAAGAACAATTACTCAAAGAACCAACCACAGCCTATGTCGGCATCGACCCTACCGCCGACTCGCTTCATATCGGGCACCTATGCGGAATTATGATGCTACGCCATCTGCAACGTTGCGGTCACAGACCTATTGCTCTAATCGGCGGCGCAACAGGTATGATTGGCGACCCCTCAGGCAAGTCTGCCGAACGTAACCTGCTCAATGAAGAGACATTACGACATAACCAAGAGTGCATAAAAGCACAATTAGAACGTTTTCTCGATTTCAATAGCAATGAACCTAACGCTGCCGAATTAGTCAATAACTACGATTGGATGAAAGACTATACCTTCCTTGATTTCGCACGCGAAGTAGGCAAGCTCATCACCGTCAACTACATGATGGCAAAAGACAGTGTGAAAAAACGCTTCAACGGTGAGTTCAGCCAGGGAATGTCATTCACAGAATTTACATACCAATTATTGCAAGGCTACGACTATGTATATCTGCATGAGCATAAAAACTGCAAACTCCAGATGGGCGGCTCCGACCAATGGGGTAATATAACCACCGGAACAGAGCTTATCCGCCGAATGACCGGCAAAGATGATGCTTTTGCTCTCACATGTCCGCTGATAACCAAGGCCGACGGAGGCAAATTCGGTAAGACAGAAAGCGGTAATATATGGCTCGACAGCCGATACACAACACCATATAAATTCTACCAGTTCTGGCTCAACGTGGCTGACAACGATGCCGAACGATACATCAAGATATTCACATCACTCGAAAAAGATGAGATTGATGCTCTCATCGCCGAGCACCAACAGGCTCCACACTTGCGTCTGCTACAAAAAAGATTAGCCAAAGAGGTAACTATCATGGTACATTCAGAAGAAGATTACAACATGGCAGTCGAAGCATCTAATATACTGTTTGGCAACGCCACTGCCGAAGCATTGCACCATCTTGACGACGAAACATTCTTGCAGGTATTTGACGGAGTACCGGTATTTACCATTTCACGCGCTGAATTGGAGGAAGGCATACGTCCGCTTGACTTGCTTGCAGAAAAGACAAATATATTTCCATCAAAAGGCGAAGCACGCAAAACAATTCTTGCCAACGGTGTAAGCCTTAATAAAGAGAAACTAACAAGTATCGACGAACCTATCACAACCGATAAACTCCTGAATGGTAAATACCTACTCTTCCAACGCGGCAAACGAAATTATTATCTTGTAACGATAGCCTAAAAAAATCAGATATAAAAAACACCATCTGCTACGTGCACAACATGGCAGATGGTATTTTTATGAATATTTTTTCAGAAAAATTTTGTGGTTTCAAATAAATGTTGTAATTTTGCAGTCGCTTTTGAGAAAAAGCGGTGATTGTCCAATGGTATATCGGTATTACGTCAGATTTTGGTTCTGAAAAGCCTGGTTCGACTCCGGGTTGGACAACAAAAGGGAGGAACATGCGCAAGCATGTTTTTTTGTTTTTAATATCATTCAACATATTAAAAATAGAAAAACACAAAGCTTTTTTTATAGAAAATGCACCAAATAGTTAAATAATTTCCACTTATATCAAGTTAAATTAAACAAGAAGTAGATAAGTTGAAGATAGGTTGAAGATAGCTTGAAGATAGGTTGAAGATATATAGAAGATACACGCAATTGCAACTGCACTAAATTGGCAAAATCGACAAAATAGGCAATAATCAAAAAGAAACAACAAAGATACAATATACTATTAACATTGAATCTCTGCGCGATAATCTATTAGCAAGTGAGAAACGTATGTCAAATAATTGCAAGAAAAAAGGCAAAAAAATCAACAAAAAACAACATTTCTAAATAAAAATAAAGAAAAAATCTTTTTTTTCAATTTTTTTTTGTAACTTTGCAAGTCGAAGTAATGTTTTCATTCGATGCAATTATGATAGACACACATTGCCATCTCAACGACTCGGCTTATACAGAAGACTTAGACGACGTTATTAACCGAGCAAAAAAAGCAGGTATAAGCAAAATACTAATACCGGGAACAGAAGAGGCAGATTTAGATGACATGTTGCGTATATGCCGACAATACAAAGGATTTACATACCCTGCTATTGGATTACACCCCGAAAACATCAACGACAATTATAAAAAACAATTAGATATCCTTCACTATATATTTGAACAATACAATGATTGGATTGCAATAGGCGAAATTGGTTTAGACTATCATTTTGACAAAACGTTTGTTAACCAACAACAAGACGCACTGCAAGTCCAGTTGGAATGGGCACGAGAAACGCAATTACCCGTGATGATACATTCTCGCGACGCTACAGCAGATATGCAATCCATACTCATAGAAGCAGCAAAGTGGGGAAATCAAGGAGTATTACATTGCTTCAGTGGTAGTTACGAAACGGCAAGCAGATATCTTGACTATGGTTGGAAATTAGGTATAGGAGGTGTCCTAACCTTCAAGAATAGCAAATTAAGTGAAGTATTAGCCAAACTTCCGTTGACAAGTTTAGTATTAGAAACCGATGGTCCATATCTTGCGCCCACTCCACATAGAGGCGAACGCAACGAAAGCAGTTACATCCCCTTGATAGTTGAGAAATTGGCACAGATATACAACACTACACCTCAAGAAGTGGAACAGATCACCGATTGTACTGCAAAAGAATTGTTTAGGATAGAATAAAGATATTGGAGAGATGCTCGAGTGGCTGAAGAGGCACGCCTGGAAAGCGTGTATACGTCAAAAGCGTATCCGGGGTTCGAATCCCCGTCTCTCCGCAGGAAAATGAGTAAAAAGTAAAAAGACTTCGACATAACGACATAACGATATATCGGTATAACGAAATCTCACATCTCACGACTAACATCTCACGGCTAACATCTCACGACTAACATCTCACGACTCACATCTCACGGCTCACGACTAACGACTAATGACTAACATCTAACGACTAACATAAACATTAATATCATAAAACTCCAACAAAATGAAAAAAGTATTAGCAACCTTAACGGTTTTTGCAATGCTCAACTTAGGTAGCGTTGCACTTGTAAACGCTCAGGAGGCTCCTGAGAACCCTGAAGTTCAAACAGAACAAGTTGAAGAGGCAGCACCTGCCGAAACAGTAGCAGAAACTGTAGCAGAAGAAGTTGTTGCTCCTGCAGCAGAAGAAGAACAAGGTATTCACCAAGTACTCAAACAAAAATTTATTGAAGGTGGTGCCGGCTTTATGGGTCTTACATTGTTAACCCTCATTTTCGGTCTCGCACTTTGCATTGAGCGTATCATCTACCTTGCTCTCTCAAAGACCAACACCAAGAAACTTCTTGAAGATGTTGAAAATGCGCTCAACAATGGTGGTATAGAAGCAGCAAAAGACGTTTGCCGCAATACACGTGGCCCTGTAGCCTCTATATTCTATCAAGGTTTGCTCCACTATGATGAAGGAGTTGACGTTGTAGAACGCACAGTATCAAGTTATGGTGGTGTACAACTCGGTTTGTTAGAGAAAAACCTCTCATGGATTACACTTTTCATCGCAATCGCACCATCTCTCGGATTCTTGGGAACAATTATCGGTATGATCCAAGCCTTCGATAAGATCCAACAAGTAGGTGATATCAGTGCAACCGTTGTTGCCGGTGGTATCAAAGTGGCTTTGTTGACGACCCTTCTCGGTTTGGTTATCGCTGTTGTACTCCAACTCTTCTACAACTACATCCTCTCACTCGTTGAAGGTTTAGTTAACGAAATGGAAGATAGTTCAATCAGCCTGCTTGACCTCGTTATCAAATACGATGCAAAGCAAAAGGCTAAAGCCTAAATTTAATCATCAAATTACGTTGCCAACATAAGAAAGGCAACTATAAAAGTTACTACAATGAACGATAAATTGATTAATATATTGCCAAAAGTAACGCTATGGGCACTGCTTGCTCTATGCGTTCTTGTAGGAGCGATGTTCTACCTCGGAGGTAGTGCAGGCTCTATGGAGGTGGCAGGAGACTATCTTGACATACCGCGCTTTACCGACTTATTTATGGTATTTACATATATATTATTAGGTATAGCAATCGTTGCTACATTATGCGCAGTATGCATCTCCTTTGCCAACCGTTGGGCAACTGACCGCAAGGGTGCCATCAAGACCCTTTGCGCTGTAGGCGCCTTCGCCTTACTGCTCATCATCTGCTGGGCTGCAGGTAGCACTGACGAAGTACGTATTCTCGGTTACGAAGGACACGATAACGTAGGTACATGGGCAAAATTTGCTGACGCTACAATGTTTGCCACCTATGCCCTTCTTGCCCTAACCGTTCTTGCCATATTAGGCGGATGGTTATACAACAAGATTAAAAAATAAATTAACTCTTTAGCAAGCGAAAGATTATGGCAAAAGGTAAGAAAAAAGTTCCTGCACTGAACGCAAGTTCAATGGCTGACATCTCTTTCTTGTTGCTTATATTCTTCCTTGTAACCACCAGCATGGACGTTAACCAAGGTTTGGCACGACGACTGCCTGCCATCAGTAACGAACAGGTGGATAAACCGCAAGATGTCAACCGCCGCAACTTCTTCTACGTGAAGATAAATAGCCAAAACGAACTTTTGGTACAAGGCGAACCATTGGATATTAAGCAACTACGCGAAAAAGCGAAAGAGTTTATTGAAAATCCTAATAATGCTTCCAACCTGCCGGTTAAGGTAGAGGAAGAAATACCGGGATTAGGACTCGTATCGTACACCAAAGACCACATCATTTCAGTACAAAACGATGTTGACACACAATATCAAATGTACCTAAATGTTCAGAACGAACTTGTGGCAGCCTACAACGAATTGCGTGATGAGTTCTCAAAGCAACGCTGGGGCAAAGTGTACAACGAACTCGACGAAGACCAACAAAAATTAGTTCAGAAAGTGTATGCTCAACGTATATCGGAGGCTGAACCTAAAAATTATGGAGGAAACAAGTAATGGCAAAGATACGTAGAGACGAAAAAAGAGAAATGCCGGCACTGAACACCAGTTCGCTACCGGACATCATCTTCATGCTACTGTTCTTCTTCATGACAGTAACATCCATGAAAGAGGTTACCTACAAAGTACGTATTCAAAATCCGGAAGCCACTGAATTAACTAAGTTGGAAAAGAAATCATTGGTTAAATACATTTATGTAGGAACACCAACCGACGAGTTTCGTAAAAAATATGGTTCTGAAACACGTATTCAACTTGACGATGCATTCGCAGATGTAAGCGAAATAGAAAACTACATCATCAACGAACGCTCGTCAATGCCTGAAAGTGACCAAGGATTTATGACTGTAAGTATCAAAGCCGATAAGGAAACGCGCATGGGTATCATTGCTGATATCAAGCAAGCATTACGCCGTGCGTCAGCACTCAAAATCAGTTATTCTGCAGTACAACGAACATCGTACTAAAGTCAAACATAAATCTATAAAAAAATACGCATCGAAAGGTGCGTATTTTTTTATAATCACGAAATGATTACTATGTAAAATATTATTGTTGCCCAATTGGATAACTATAGTTAAGCACCGGCAGGGATACGGGGAAAATAGAAAATGGCGTGAACAACTTTGCCTTTTTGCATACTACAGAAATAGTTCCACTCAAAATGACCCGGATACATCTCCCATGGCTTATAATCACCCTCAAATTCAGAACCAAGGATATATTTACGACCAAAATCTCCGTATATATAAATAGAAGAGTTCTTTTTGTCGTATGTATGAGCGTCCACGCACCCTACTCTATTACTTAAGATTGTAATATCACAAAATATAGCAGTAAAATCGTCGTTCGATCGTATGCCCGTCAATCTCCATTCTTGCTCTTTATTAACATAGATAATATCTCCGGCATAAATAGTAATAATACCGAGAGTAAAAAGAAATGTGATGAATAATCTCTTCCTTGCAATGTCGTTTTAACTCTATATGTCAGTATTATAGAAAAAGGTAACCTTGCATTGCTATTTTTTTCGGCAGATTTTTTCAGCACATAGTATAACAAAAAAAAGAGGCTGTCTAACAAGTTTTGTTAGGCAGTTTTTTTATGTATACGATCGGCGAATGGATGTCTGTAAGAATTTGTGAATGGTAGTCGTATTTTGATTGGAAAAAAATAGGCTTTCTTGCTGATT
>Ga0326513_10000770_pt1 | contig 27161 bp, 29 predicted proteins | sample 2_2465_0518_D_FD_203654 | JGI IMG/M metagenome (GOLD analysis project Ga0326513, IMG submission 203654) | Bovine rumen microbial communities from UC Davis, California, United States - 2_2465_0518 | ecosystem: Host-associated > Mammals > Digestive system > Stomach > Rumen | place: USA... | reverse complement strand
GGTTTCTTCACACGGGCGGCAAATTTCAAACTTGGTGAAAGCCCCAAGAGGCAAAATTTGTACCACTACTATCTAAGTGTTTCTCTTTTGTCATTTATTATAGTATGTTGTTGACTTAATTCTTCTTTACTCTCTATAAAGAATACTATAATATCCCCTTACTTAGTAGAGCGTTTTTTATCCTGAACCGTTAAACTTTGTTAAGGAATTTCCCCGGTGATGATGCTTTCCCGGTGATGATAATAGCTAAATTTCTCAGTATCAGCCCTTTTAAATGGGTAGGACATTTCATACCATTGCTATAGCCATATTATAAAATGTCCCTCCCTTTCTTGTTTATCTCAAAAATCCATACTATCTTTGTGCCATAGTTAAACTTAAAACACTAGAGATATGGACAAGAAAGCTATTATTTGGTTGAGAGTTAGTACCAAGAAACAGGATTTAACTCAGCAGAAAAAGGATCTTACTGAATTTGCTAAGAGTGAAGGTTACAGTGAGAAGGACTTAATCTATATTGAGGGATTAGGTGCAAGTGCTATTAAACAGGATGAACTTTATGAAGAGATCATGGAAGAGCTAAAACAGAAACTTAAAACTGAACCTGTATCTAATATTTATTGCTGGGAGATCTCAAGGTTAGCCAGGGATAAAGAGAGATTTGAAGGACTGAAAAAGATTCTAGTAGCTAAGAAGATCCAGTTAACTATCTATAAACCGGAAACTGTTAGGCTTCTTAATGCTGATGGAACCTTATCTAGAATGACTGACCTTATCTTCATGTTTTCAGCGTGGGTAGCAGAGGCAGAAATGAGTATTAAGGCTGAAAGATTTGCTAGAGGTAGACAGAGAAATAAAGACCTGGGAAGATGGAATGGAGGTGCTAATGGTGCTCTTTACGGTTATATAGTAGATTCTAACGGTTTTATTGTTCCCTCAGCTGAAGAATCCCGGAATGTAGTTCTAATATTCAATGAGTACAGTACAGGTAAATACTCTGTAAGATCATTGGCAAAAGAACTGAAGAACCGGGGAATACAGCTGAGAGGAAGGGTTATAACTGACAATAACATAAATAATATCCTCTCTAATCCCTCCTATATTGGTAAGAGTAAAGCCGGAATTAAGTATGAAGCTATTATTTCTCAGGAGTTATGGGATAAAGTAGAGGCTGTTAGGACTGGAAATGACCTGGGAATTAGAAAGAGTAAAGAATCTAGATATACTCATTTAGCCGCTAAGATCCTGAAGTGTAAGGATTGTGGAGGGAATTATACTGCTAATGATGATAAGTATGTATGTTACCGTCACTCCAAGCCTGATAGATTTGAAGATGATCCCTGTGGTAATTCTGATTCTATTAAAGTAGAGGCTATGGATACTATTATTTGGACTGTAGCTAGAGATGAAGAGATTTTATCCAGGAAGAGGTATAATCAGGCTTCTATTCCCAGCTTGAAGGAGAGATTAGAGGTATTGAATCAGAAAATAGAACAGATTGATGTCCGGGTAGAAGAGATACAGACCAAAAAGGATAGGACTGTAGAGAGTTATATGGACAATAAGATCAGTAAGGAAGTTGAAGAGAGTAGACTGGGAAAGCTTACACTGGAGAGATTTCAAGTAGAGGCTGAAAGAGAAAGATATCTGTATGAGAGGCTGGATATTCAAGACCACATAGATGATATTATGAGTGGAAAGCCTGTAGATACTTCAGATCTAGACCAATTTACCCAGTTACAGAAGAGGGAATTAGTACAGAAACATATTAAACAGGCTACAATAGAGAAGACAGTAGAAGGAGGAAGAAAGGCTATTAAGGTCTCTGTCCAGGTAATGAGAGGCAAAACAGTAAAATATACCTACTTCTTTACACTGAAAGATAAGGCTAAACAGATCAAGAAGGGATAAAAAAAGTTGAGAGAGTAACTGTAATGGCTACTCTCTCTTTATAAATAAATTATGGACAACACTAGAATGGGTTTCCGGCTAAATTCCCTTTAACCGGATTCCTCTTTATTAGACACTTATTAGGCTTCCAAGGGTTAATAGGGGAGTTTTATTGAAATGGGGATAGACACCGGAGCACCTACCCCCTAACACCTCCTTCCTATTAATTAACCCTCAGATATTAGGCTTTTCAGGGCTTTACTGGGAAAAAATAAAAAATGAAAAAGGCAAAAATAGCAAAATGGGGGCAAATGTGGTAAAATACCCATTTTTAGCCCTTTTTTGCCCATTTTTACCCTGTTTTCCCCCTATTTTTAGAGCCCATTTTGCTTAGAAACCTTATATATGTATAGAAGGTAATTTTGGGCTAATTTCACTTCAAATAGTCTAAATAGCAAAATGTTAGAAAAAGTAGGATTTTAATAGCAAATTGAAGCCTTCCCCCAAAAAATTCTGACAAAAAGCTTAGAAACCTTATACATGATAGAGAAAAAGTGTCAAAACTTTTAATATAATATACATTCTTACATTACTCATATTACTAAGGGGGTTGGAAGTTGCAATAACCAGCCCCCTAACCTATGTAAGAATGTAGATAACCTTTAATTAATAAAATAGTATTATGAATAGTGTAAAAGAAGAATGGAGAAAGATCACTGAGAATGACAATTACAGTGTTAGCAGTTTAGGAAGAGTAAGAAATGATAGGACTGGTAGAATCCTAAAGCCTTTCAATAACAGTAAAGGATATTATAAAGTAGAGTTAGGAAAAGGATATAGAGAATATGTACATAGATTAGTAGGAAAAGCCTTTATACCTAATCCTGAGAACTTGGAGACTATTAACCATATTGATCATAACCCTAAGAATTGTGCAGTAGATAACCTGGAATGGATGACTAGAGCTGATAATCTTAGGTATTCAATAGAGAAGCCTGTAGAGCAATATGACTTAGAGACTGGAGAACTATTAGCTACATATCCCAGTATAACAAAATGCTGTGAAATGACCGGGTATGACTATTATCAGATCTCAGAGGCTTGTAAGAAGAGTTATAAAAGAGCCTACGGATACATTTGGAAACATAGTAAAAGAAATTGGTAAATTATGGAAGAGCACAGGAATTATTTAGACAATGTAGATGAAGAGATAGATCTGCTTTATGAGACACTAGAGAGAATAGCAGAGACTTCAAAAATACAGAGACCGGACTTTTTAGATGAGTTCAAACATATCATAGATCTTTCAAAGGGACTGGATAAGGACATAGAAGATCTTAAAAACAACAATAAATAAATTATAGGAGGAAAAATTATGTATACCGCAGCAATGATTGTAGTATGGACAGCTATAGGTCTTACAGTACTTGATATTATAGCTAAGATATTTGGAAATAACCAGGACAATAACCAAGAAGACAAGAAAGAATAAACCTTAAAACCTAACTAATACCATGAATACCGTTACAATAACAGTAAGTACCCTCATAGTAGGAGTAATTTTAGGAGGATTAGCTTTTGGATTGCTATATTTCCTCATAGACATAGTAATAGACCTGATAAAATGGATAAACACACACAGATAAGTAGTATGAGCACAATAGACAGATTAATAGAAATGCAAGAGTTCAGAGATAGGATGATAGCAGTATGGATTCTAAAAGACTGCTGTACTGGAACTAACCTTAAAATGTGGAGAACAGCCTTAAAAGATCCAGTAGACATAAAAGGTGAATGTATGTTTATGGGTAGTCCGTTTAAATTTAACCTGGAAATTAAGGAGAGAAAGAAAAGTGAAGAGCTACAGAAACTTTATCCTCATGCAACTTTAAGAGTAGATAAGTACAATAGAATGAGGGAAAAGACTGAATATGATACAAATCTTCTCTATATGTTACTCCAAAACGAAAAGACCTGTTACTTATTTAATCTCAGTACTATAAATTGGAAGAAAGTAGATACATTCGATTGGATTATTAAGAAGACACAGATGGATAAAAACAGTGAGAAAAAGAGTTATCCTACCTTCGCAATCCCTTATGATCAAGCTTTCCTTACTTTGGATTGTTCAAAGTATTACGAAGAATATAAAAAAATGTATATAGATAGAGCCTAGAAAAATGCCTGAAATCGTTAAACTCAAGAAAAAGAAAAATCACTCTAAACATGGAAGACCTAAAGAAATAGCAAAACTGTACAACTCTACAAGGTGGGTTAAGCTGAGGAACGGATATCTCATGCAAAACCCACTTTGTGAGAGATGCTTAGAGAGTGACATAGTAAAACCAGCTGAAGAGGTACATCATATCAAGCCTATCAGTACTGGAAAAGATGAAACAGAGATGATGGGACTAGCTTATGATCCCGGAAATTTGATGGCACTCTGTAAGGACTGTCACCACCTAATACATAATCAGATAAGAGATAATGAAGAACTTTGATAACTTAACAGACTTTACCTATTTTGCTACAATAGAAGAGATACCTGAAGACTTTACCGGGAATTTAGGCTTTCCCAGGTCTGAAACACCAAAATTCTATGAAAGATACCCTGAATATTGGACAGAGTTCGATCATAGAGGAACAATCAGAGAAGGAGTTTTAACAGTAGAGGGAGAACCAATGCCTTCTATTACATTAAAAACAAAAAAGTCTCCTGAAAACCTTTAAAAACCTAATACTAGATAACCCTAATAAAATTTAATACAATGTTAAGACACAAATCTACAGGAATACAGTTCGAAAATAGAAAACAAGCCATAAAACTAGTAGGACAGTCTAGATATAACTGGCTTAGAAAGATAGATGAATGGGAATTTCTTAATGATACTCCCAAGGAAAATAAGTAATTCATATAAAATATAGTACAATACTATGGTAATTAACAAAAGTTTCAGCTTCCCGGTATCTCTAAGTAGGGAGGCTTTTATTGATAAGACCATTTCTAACGCTATGATTGGAAGTGGTATGAATGAAGAAAACAGAGAGATTAGAGAAAAATATGGCTTTAATCCCAATAGAGGAATAGGATTTGAGAGGACTTATACAACACCTCAAGCCCTCCTGGATGAGCTTTTGAAGGGTAAGGTATTCTGTCACCTATTCAACCCTCAGAAAACAAGAAAGGATGGTAGTTTTGGAAGTTGTGAGAAGACTAATGCTAATTTTGCCGGAAGTTATGTAATAGGAGTGGATATCGATGAAACCTCCTATCCCAGTGCTAAGGATTATGTAGCTACTTTAACCCTAAAACCCACTTTCTATTATTCTTCCTATAGTAACCAGCAGAAAGGAAAAGGAGCTAGATTCAGATTAATTTATGTATTTAACTCCTTAATTATCCCTGATCCTATGTACTTCAGATATGTAGCCTGGAATCTTAATAGAATAATCGAAAAGGATACTAATGAGGTAATAGAGGATAATTGTAATCTTAGATGTGCTCAGTATTTTAATGGCACAAATAAAGATCTTCCTGGAATTAACCTAGAGTATGGAATAACTAATGAGATTTATGATTTCAGTGATCTTGGAGTTAGTGATGAAGGTTATTATAGATTCTTGAGAGGTAATGGACACTATAAAACTTTAACCTCAGATAAAAGAGACTATATTAATAGGTATCTAAGTATGTTTGGTATGTATTATAAAGAAGAATTAATACAACAACATACTATAGCAAATGACAAAAGAGAAACACCTGATATTAGTCTAAGGTTAATTGAGGATATGAAAAGAATGTCCTATGATGAGTTTATGAAATATAACAGACATAAATTCACATACTCCTACAGAAAAGAGAGTGAGGATTGGATAGATGATATTTACCAATTTACTCCGGAGGGATATTTTAGCCTCTACTGGAATGCTACTAAAGTAAAAGACGGACAGAAGAGAAGAAAGAAGATCTATGAGAGAATTTGCCTGAGAAGAGTAATGAATCCTGATATAGATCCTGATACTTTACTGTTTTGTGCTTATGAAGACAGATATAGGTTCTTTGAGATCGATAAAGACCTGGATATAGATTGCCTGGTAAAGAATGTAGAAGCAGCTATGGAGTTAGAGATTTCTGATATTGAAGAAATGTACTCTAAAAACCTGGAATATCTCAGAGGCAAATCTAAGAGTGGAATTATCTTCAAGAGTGGAACCTATGAGAGTAAAGCAGATCTAAAAGCTGTTACCTGGAATCTAATCAGTGAAATCTACAATCCCTCTAAGTCAATTAAAGAGAACCTGGTAGAAGTCAATAAGAAGATTAAAGTTAGTGAGAGAACCTTATATAGATTCTGTAAAGAGAAAGGGTACAAGACAGATAAGGCTAAACTCAGTGATGAAGAATTAAAAGACTTACTGGATTCTAATTTATCAGTAAGAAAAAACCTAGCTCTACTGAAGGAACAAGGTATTAAAGTAGGAATAGGTAGAGTTCAGAGGTTATTAAAATCGCTTAACTAGTATGAGGGATATTATAGTATTCTTTATAGAGAGTAAAGAATAAATAAGACAACAACATACTATAACAAATGACAAAAGAGAAACACTTAGAGTATGAAACAAGTAAGTAAACCGGATACCTCTAAGATAGATGATATTATTCCATTAGCAGAAGACCTACACGCTATTAATGAAGTTCTAGATGTGAATGATCCTGATGAATTAATGGAAGCTATAGGGAAGTTAAAGGAAATTAAAGATCTAGTATGGGAAATTGATGCTACCTACTGGATCCTATTGAATAAGTCTAGGAGAGGTCAATAAAGACTATACAATATGGAAAAAGAAACTAAGAAATATATCAAGAATGTGAGAAAATACCTGGTAGATAGATACGGAAAAGTTAATGAAGAGTGGGAAGGGGTAATTTCTCTCCTGGCTGATAACATGGATCTCTATATTAAGTGTAAAGAAGAAGTAGAGAAGACCGGGATATTTGATGCAGCCGGATATAAGAAAAACCCTCTTCTATCTACCATGAAAGACTTACAAGCGACAATTCTAAAGCAGATTCAACACCTGGGATTAAGTCCATATTCCTCAGCTAAGATCAATGATAAGACTGAAGATGATACAGATGATTTCTTGGAGAATCTGATAAAGTAACCTATTATGGAAAATCTAAAGTATAAAGACTTTGATGAGAAATACTGGAAATATCCCAAGGAAGTAGTTGAAGGTAATATAGTAGCCGGGAAATACATAATCCAAGCCTGTCAGAGATTTATGAGCTGGTTTGAGAAGTATGAATTTAGACCGGATAAAGTAGATAGAGTAGTTAATTTCATCTCTAAACTCAGACACAATACCGGGAAACATAATGGAAAGCCCTTTGAGTTACTTCCTTACCAGTATTGGATAGTATGTAATATATTTGGGTTCTATTATCCCGGGACTGAGAGAAGAGTGATTAACTATGTATACTGTGAATTAGCTAGAAAACAAGGAAAAACCGCTTTAGCCGCTGCAATTTGTTTGTATATGTTAGTGGCTGATGGAGAAAATGGATCTGAGGTAGAAATGGTAGCTAACAGTGCAAAACAAGCTAAAATCTGTTTTGATATGTCCAGTAATTATCTTTCCACTATAGATAAGAAAGGAAAATACTTCAGGAGATATAGAGACAGAATCCATTTTGATAAGACTAACTCCTTCTTACAGATCCTTAGTAGTGATGCCGGAGGAAATGATGGATATAACTCTTACTGTTTTGTATTAGATGAATGCCATGAACAACCGGATTCTAGACTTTGGGATGTAATGTGCTCTTCCCAGGGTATGAGAGAGAACAGTTTAGCTATAATCATTACTACAGCGGGATTCAATATGTACGGATTCTGCTATAACTACCGCCAAACCTGCTTAGATATTCTGAGTGGAGTGAAGGAAGATGATTCACAGTTTACAGCAATTTTTACACTAGATGATGAAGATGATTGGAGTGATCCTAAGAACTGGATAAAAGCTAACCCCTCCTTAGGACATACAGTATCTTATGAATACCTAGAGCAACAGGTAAAGAAGGCTAAGAATAATAGTACATTGGAAGTAGGTACAAGAACCAAAAACTTTAATCAGTGGGTATCAAGTCAGGATATATGGATTCCTAATGACTTGCTTCTTGATAGTACTGTAGAGGTAAACTTAGATAATTTCTCTGAATCTACCTGTTATATAGGAGTAGACTTAGCTAGTGTGAGTGACTTAACAGCGGTATCAGTATTAGTTCCCTTTGATGGATACTATTACTTCAAGAATTACTATTACCTACCACAATCAGCCCTTTATGATAATAGTAACGCTGAATTATACAAGGAGTGGAGAAGAAAGGGCTATCTAACTATTACGGATGGAAATGTAACGGATTATGACTATGTACTAAGAGATATCATGAAGGTAAATGAGAAAGTCTTTATAGATAAGATTGCGTATGATAGTTATAATGCTACTCAGTGGGCTATATCTGCTACCACTGAAGGATTACCCCTGGAACCTTTCTCTCAAGCTCTATGGCACTTTAACAGATGTACTAAAGAATTTGAGAGACTGATGAAGCTGGGAAAAGTGAAGTTAGATAATAATGAGATAACTAGATGGTGCTTCAGTAATGTTACCCTGAAATATGACCATAATGATAATGTAAAGCCAGTTAAAGGATCTGATCAACTTAAAATAGACGGAACCATAGCTATCTTACAGGCATTAGGAGTATTTTTAGAAACACCACAGTACAGCAACATCATAGGAGTAATTAATTAGAATTTAATACCATGAAACTTTTTGGATGGAATATAGAAAAGAGAAGTAAGGAAGTAGAAGAAAGAGATACTACTACTGTAAATTCACCCTATATCTTTGGTGATGCTCTAAATTTCTCCGGTCTTAGAAATCAATACAGTGCAATGAATATTAGTGCTGTATATAGGGCTGTAGAGATTATTAGTGATTCTATTGCTATGCTCCCTATTAAGATCAGACAGTTAGACGCTGATCACTACAATGAATTAGACAGTCATTCCCTAAACCTGGTAATGAAGAATGCAGGGTACTTATCAAAATATACCTTCATTAAACTTCTGATCCAGTCTATTATGCTTAGGGGTAATGGATTTGCCTATATAGAGAGAGCCGGGGATGGAACAGTAACAGGTCTTAGATATCTTCCTAGTGGTGATGTACAAATTCACTACAATAAAGAAAAGAAAGAATTATACTATACCTGTAATTATGTAAGTAAAAAGAGGATTGAGCCTATTAACATGATTCACCTCTTAAAGAATACTTATGATGGAGTTAATGGAGTTAGTACTTTAACTTATGCTACTAGATCTATTAACCTATCAAATAATACAGAAAATAGTGCTAATAACTTCTTTACTAGTGGCTGTAACTTGGCTGGTATTCTAACAGTACAGGGACAACTTAATGATAAACAGAGAGACCAAATTAGAAGCTCCTGGAATCAAGCCTACAGTAACGGAGGTGCAGGTTTAGCAGTACTTCAGGGGAATATGGACTATAAACCTATTCAACTTAGTGCAGCTGAAAGTCAAATGTTAGAGAGTAGAGAATTTAATATTACCGACATAGCTAGATTCTTTGGTATTTCTCCGGTATTGTTAGGAGATCTATCACATTCAAGCTATTCTACTATTGAAGCTACTCAGAATCAATTCCTCCTACATACCCTTAATCCTTATATAGTATTAGTAGAAGAGGAATTTACCAGGAAGCTCTTCAAACCTAGTGAGAGTAACCTGGTAATAGATCTTGATGAAACTGCACTACTGAAGACTGATAAGAGTGCTCTAGCCTCCTATTACGCAACATTACTAGATAAGGGAGTTTTATCACCCAATGAGGTCAGAAAAGAACTAGGTTATAGTCCTATTGAGGGTGGAGATATACACATGGTAGCCTATACTAAAATTGAGGATAATGTTATAAACAGCGACAATGAAGAGAATAACGACTAATGATGATATAAGATTTCCCATTAGAGTAGTTAAAGGGCTGGATAGTGATATTTTTACCATTCAATTCTATACCACTAGTAAGGCTGTAAATATAACTAAGACTAATGAAGATGTAGTAGATGGGATTATTCACCTGGAATGGACTGAACTTTATCCTCTAGGGACTGGAGTAATGAATTATACTGTCCTGATACCGGAGGAAGATGGTTCTTTTAGTGATGATACCTTTAATAAATCCATATCCGGGACTACTATCTTCTATATAGTATCAAATATTATAGTCCCTGATGGAGATGATGCCCAGGATTTAATAGACATAGTGGCAGGTCTAGATGCAAAAATAGATGCAGAAATATCTAGATCTACCGGGAAAGATAATGCACATGATACAGCTTTAGCAGATGTTTATACTAAATCTGAAACTAATACACTCTTAGCCGGGAAAGCAAATAAAAACGGAAGTGCTAGTGAAACCTTCTCTACTAATGGTCTTAATCTACAGAGAGATGGAGCGGCTACTACTCTATATAACTATATTGATACTAATGGTAAAGAGTATGTATCCTTTTATGATAGGACTGGAGGATCATTAACATATCAATTTACAGCTAACCAGGGAGATAATATAGCTACAGAAAGACAATTAGCACTAAAAGCTAATTCTGCTGATGTATATACTAAGAGTGAAGTCTATACTAAAGGGGAAGTAAATAATCTTATTCCTGATCTCCCTGATAACATAGTAACAGATGCAAATTATGTCCATACCGATAATAACTTTACTACAACACTAAAGGATAAACTAGATAGAATTGCTTCAGGTGCAGAGGTAAATGTTCAGGCTAATTGGAATGAAACTAACTCTTCCAGTGATGCCTATATTCAAAATAAACCTACTAATGTCTCTTCCTTTACAAATGATGCTGGATATTTGACTTCCTATACTGAAACAGATCCTACAGTTCCTTCTTGGGCTAAAGCTCAGAATAAACCTACTTATACAGCCAGTGAAGTAGGTGCTCTCCCGGATACTACAACAATTCCCAGTAAAGTTTCAGATCTAACTAATGATCTTGGATTTGTTACCGGGAGTAAGATATATGTAGGTGAATGTACTACTGCCGCAGCTACCATGCCTAAAGTATGTACAGTAGAAACATTCCCTACTGATGCTAACGGAAAACCCCTCTTAGGAACAGTAATCTCAGTTAAATTTACTTATACTAACTCAGCAGCTTCAAACTTGGGATTAGATGTTAATGGTTGTGGATCTGCTAGTGTTTGGTATAATACTGGTGTTTCTGCTTCTAAGACTTACTATGGATATGCTGGAAGATACATTACCTATATGTGGAATGGTACTAACTGGGTATGGCAAGGATGGAGTTATGATGCTAATACTACTTACACAAATGTAGCTTTAGGTCAGGGTTATGCAGTTCAAAGTAATTCCTCAGCTTCAGCCACTATTACCGCTACTCTCTCCAGTTATGCTCTTACAGCTAACGGTATAGTATCAGTAAAATTTAATTATGATGTTCCGGCTAATGCTACTCTTAATATAAACAGTAAAGGAGCTAAAGCAATATATAATAAGAATGCAGCTATTACCGCTGGAGTTATTAAAGCCGGGGATACTGCTACTTTCATATATAATACCTACTATAGACTAATTGCGGTAGATAGCTGGCAAGATAATACAGGAGGTGGAGGAAGTATTACAGTCGATCCTAATATTACCGGGGCTTCACAAACTAATCCAGTACAAGGAGGAGCAATTTATACAGCTCTCTCCGGGAAAGCTGGGTTTAAAGAGTACAGTAGTAAGTCTGATATGGTTGCTGATAGTGTTCCTACTGGTACTATAGGATTTGATGGTAGTGAAGAGATTTTCTATATCTATGACAGTCCTAATGCTGAATGGAAACGAATAGATCAAATAGATCAAAGTAAACAGAGAACATATCTTAAAGCAGACGGATCAGGAAGTTATATTACTTTTAAAGATTCCAGTAATAATACTCTTTCCCTTCAACAATCTAAAGATTTACTATGTGACCTGGATAAAGAAGCAATAATTGATTATCATGGAACTTTATATTATCCTATTTCAATATCAGATGATGGCTCTTATGCAGAGTGGACATATATTAGTCTAACTTCCACTGATGTTAAAGTATTATATCTTGACTATACTTATGAGGAAGGATATGAAGATGAAGGTATAAATTTTTCTACTTCTTCTAAAGCTTTACCCACTACATCTTCTTTAGGCTTTGGGTATATGAGTACTTTATCTTCTTCTACATCTACTGCATTTCTTGCTAATGCTCTTTCTGGATTTAATTATTATAATGGTGCTATAGTCGTTGTCAAGTTTACTAAAGATGTTGGGGCTAATGCTACTATTAACATTAGCAGTAAAGGATTTAAGCCAATCTATTATCAGGGAGCCGCTATTACCGCTGGTGTTATAAATGCTAATGATACAGCAGCTCTTGTATATAATTATATAAATAATAGGTTTGAACTGATATGTACTGATCATGTTCCAACAAAGATCCTATCTATTACTACTAATAAATCCAATGACGCTAGTGATGTGAATTATATTATTTCATCCGGTATCATAAGAGTTGATAATACAAGATATAAAACCTATAAAATTCAGGATTATTCTACTACTGTCCCAAGTGGTACTACCGGAATCCAGTTCAGGTTTTCTAAGAATACTGATTATAATACTGAGCCGGTAACTACTCTTATTCTTAGAGCTGAAAACTATTCTAATATTGACTGGAGTACTATGAATGTTTCTTTCTATTCACAGATTTCAGGAACTTCTACAGAGGTTACTATAAAATGGAAGGATAATGATAGTCCTGTTAATACTCTTGCACACTTAGGAAATGGAGTAAACTATGTAGTAATAAAGGTTTATGAGGGAGAATACGGAACTTATGAAGCTTGGTAAATAATATAATAATATGGAAATTAGAAAGATTCAGAGTAATTTTAAGACAGGTGAAGATAGAACTGTAGAAGGTTACGCTGTAGTATTTGAATCTCCTTCAGTAGATCTAGGATGGACAGAGATCATTCATAGGGGAGCTATTACTGAAGATACTATTAAGGAATCTGATGTTCTAGCTAAATTTAACCATGATGATAGTAAAGTCCTGGCTAGATCTAAGAAGGGAGAAGGAAGTTTACTGTTAGAGGTAGATGAATCCGGAGTAAGATATATGTTTGATGCTCCTAAAACTGCCCTGGGAGATGAACTTCTAGAATACTTACACAGAGGAGATATTGATTCCTCTAGTTTCTGCTTCACTATTGACAATGAAGATCCTAACGCTGAAAGATGGTATAAACAGGATGGAGTAATTTACAGGGATATCTATAAAATTAATAGACTTTATGATGTTTCTCCTGTATTCTCTCCAGCCTATGAAGCCACCTCATGTAGTGCTAGGTTTGCTGATGTTAAAGCTAAGTCTGAAGAAATTGATAAGAAAATGGACTTGCTTCTAAAAGAGATTGAGGAACTATGAGAAACTCCTTAGAAATTAAAGATGAAAAGGCTCAATTAAAAACTAGAGCCGCTGAAATGATTGATCTCTGCAAAAAAGAGATTAGAGATTTTAACCCGGAAGAACAAAAAGAGTTTGATGAAATTAGATCAAAGATAGAAGGGTTAAATACAGAATTAAAGGCTCTAGAGGATAGTCTAGAGATAAAAGATGATTCCCAGGAAGAAGAGGAATCAAGAAAAACACAAAATTTTATTAATACAACTATGGAAAAAAGATTTAGTTTAGTAAAGGCTATCCGTAACGTAGCCAACAACAAGCCTCAGGATGAATTAACCGCAGCCGTTTTAGCAGCTGGTAGTGAAGAGGTAAGAAGATCAGGTATTTCAGCTCAGGGACAAATTCAACTTCCTGAAAGCCGTGCTATTGTAAGTGTAGCTAATGAAGGTACAGACTTAGTAGCTACTGACCTGTTTGATATTGTAACTCCCCTGAGAGCTAAGAACGTACTGGTACAAGCTGGTGCAAGATTTATGGGTGGACTGGTAGGTAATGTTCAATTCCCTATCATGACTGCTTCTAACGTAACCTGGAAGGGTGAAACTGCTCAAGCTGCTGATGGTGCTCCTACTTTCAGTAATGTAGTTCTGTCTCCTTACAGACTTACCGCTTATGTAGATATCTCAAAACAGATGTTAGCTCAGGATTCTCTTGATGTAGAAAATGTAATCCGTCAAGATCTTATCAATGCTATCAATACTAAACTTGAAGCTACTATTCTTGGTGCTGGTGATGGTAAAGAAGGTGGTGCAGTTGTTGTAGCTCCTAAGGGTATCAGGAATGGTGTTACCGCTACTACAGTTTCAGACTTTGCTACTCTCTGCAATCTTGAAGCTACTCTAGATGATGCTAATATTCTTGGTGAAAGAGTATACATCTTGAGTAATAAAGCTAAGGCTGGTTTCCGTGGTATGATCAAGGGAACTAACAATACCGGTATGGTTTATGAGAACGGTATGGTAGACGGTACTAGAGCTTATGATACCTCTAATATGGGAACCGGAGCTAATGATAAAGCTTTCATTGTAGGTGACTGGAGTAACTTAGCTATCGGTAACTGGGGTGGTATTGACATTGTAGTAGATCCTTATACTGTAGCTGTAGCTGGTCAGGTAAGAATCGTTGTTAATGCTTTCTTCGATGCAAAAGTTCTGAGAGCTAACGCATTTGCATTTGGTAACTACGCAGCTCCCGCTAACTCTTAATTAACTCTATAATACTTAATCATCATGTATCTACAGTTATATCAGATTAAAAAACACCTGAATATTAATGAAGAGTGGCATGATGATGATGAGTACTTGGTAGATCTTGCTTTGGTTGCAGAAAGTGTAGTCTCTCAACATATTGATAAAAAACTTAGTGACTTAGAGGATGAGAGGGGACTTATACCTGCCCCTCTTGTCCATGCTATGTTACTATTCATTGGAGATATGTACCAAAGTAGGGAATCAGTAGCCTTCACAAATGCCACAGAAATACCTTTTTCTTATGAGTATCTTCTGAGTTTATACAAAGACTACAGTAAGAAAGAGACTAACGGAGGAATTTTCTAATGAGAGCTGGACTATTACAGGAAAGTATTGAAATATGGGAACCGGAAATAGTTGTTAATGACTATGGAGAACAAACCACTACCTATACTCTGAAATATACTACCAGGGCTAGGTTACTACACAGTGGAGGATTCCGGTCTTATAGTAATGATGAACTGTTTTTTCCTTATCGAAAAGAGTTCCAGGTAAGGCAATATGTCCCTGTAGATGAACTATGCCGGATTAAATGGAATAATAAGTTCTACAAGATCCTGGATATAACCCCTAATAGAGATCAACAGGAATTAGATATTAAATGTGAGCTAATAAATGACTAAAGTAGAAATCGATTCTTCTCAAGTAGATTCAATCCTGGATACTTTGGAAGAGGGAACAGTAACACATGAAATGATTTGGAAGGCTTTACATGAAGGAGCCTCAGTACTTAGAGAGAATGCTAGAAACTATTTTAAGAGTTCCTACAGTTCGGTAGCTAATCATGTTGGTAAATGGTATGATTTTCCAATGTATGAAGGAATTGATTTTATTAAGGAAGATAAGGATGCTTTAGTTACTGGAGTTCACATTATGAAGGATTTTAGACTTCGATTCTTTGAGAAAGGTACCGTACAGAGAACTACAGGAGATCTTACTGGATATTCTTATGATCGAAAACATAGATTCAGATCCGGAGGACATAGTACCGGACAGATTGTAGGAAAATACTTCTTTAAAAGTGCTGCACAAGCTTCTGAAGGGGAAATAGAAGAGGCTATAGTCAAATCATTAGATGAAAGTCTTAGAAACTTAGAACAAGGGACATGAAACTAATCAAGATTGGAAAAACATTAAAGGATTTACTTCTATCTGATAATACGGTATCTGAACTATTGACAGGTAAGATCTTTCCTATAGTAGCAGTTGAGGGTACTACATTCCCCTTCTTAGTATATAGAAGATCCGGATATAGACCTGCAAGTAACAAAGACCTAGAGGATGAAATAGTATCAGTAGAGATTAATATACTATCAGATAAATATGAGAATAGTGTAGATGTAGCTGATGCTGTTTTAACCGGATTACATGGAAGTAATGAAGAGATAGACAGAGTAAAGATCATGGGAACTAGTGAAAGCTTCTCAAGTGATATTTACATACAGAGAATTTTAATAGACATATATTTAAAATAAGACAATATGGCAAAGATACAAGGTGGAGACTTAATGCTCTTTATTGGAGGTAAGTCTATTGCATACGCTACTAATCATACCCTAGAGATTAGTGGAGATACTACCGACACTTCAAACAAAGATGAAGGTGGAGGTAAATGGGGATCACAGGAAGTTAGCAAGATTAACTGGACTGTATCAAGTGAAAACCTTTATAGTGTAGATGGAAAAGGAGAGAATTTTGATGATCTCTTTGATGCTATGACCAATGGAACGGAATTAACCGCTGTATTTGGTATTAAGAGTGGTAATACTACTGAAGTTCCTGAAGGTGGATGGACTCCTAATACTACTTCTACTAGATATACTGGTAAACTGATTGTAAACTCCCTTAGTCTTAATGCTCCTAATGGTGAATATGCTACTTTTACTGCAAACTTTACCGGAGTAGGTGCTTTAACTAAGGCTACTCAAGCTTAATCCCAGGATAAATAAGGGAACGTAATTAAAGAAGCAGTACCTTATAAGTCAAATTATAGGGTACTGCTATAATTTTTTAAAACTAAGGAACTATGAAAACTATATCGATTAACGGAAAAGACTACAAAGTGAAATATACTATTAGGGCTTTATTTATCTTTGAACAGATAACTGGAAAAGCCTTTAAACTAGAAACTATGTTAGACAGTTACATATTCTACTATTCAATGATCCTGGCTAATAATAAGGATCAGATTCTACAGTGGGATGAGTTTCTAGATGCTTTAGATGAAAATCCCAAACTTCTTCAGGATATGGAAAAGGTAATGAAGGAGGAAGATGGGAAGAATAGTCTATTTAATGATAATAAAGAAGATAATAATTCCACCGAAAAAAAAAACTTTCAGTAAGTGAGTTATATGCAATTCTTACTATGCAATGCCACTACCCTCCAAGTTATGTACTAGATGAAATGCAGTGGTATGAGATTAGTGCAGCCTTAAAATATCAGTATTATGCAGTTAAGGATGGATGGGAACAGGCTAGACTTATTGGATTTCTTATAGCTCAGTCTAACAGTACGAAAAAGTTAAAGATGGAAGATATACTAGAGTTTCCCTGGGAGAAGAATAGTAGTGAACCTATAGAGGACAAGACTAAGATCTCTAAGGAAGACATAGAAAGGCTTAGGAAAGAAGCTGAAAAATATTTAAATAATAAGAAATAATGGCTTTTGATTATTCATTACGATTTACCGGACAAGATGATCTAAGTGGAGTTCTTGGAAAGGTAAAGAAAGAAATAAAAGACATGGGTAAGGAGGCTTCCAATGTTGAACTAGTAGATAAGGCGATGGGGAAGATTATAACTTCTTCAGGTAAACTTAATACTAAAGTAAAACAAACTTCAGCCCTTCTTGCCGAAATGAAATTTGACGGAGATCATAACGCTGCACAATTCTTGAATATAGCTAAAGCCGCTGGTAATGCTAAAGATGCAATTAGTGATACTCAGGCTATGATAAAGTTCTTTGCAGATGATCGAAGGTGGCTAAATACTACAGTCCAGGGATTCCAGGCTCTAGCGGGTATAGGATCTATTGCAGCTGGAGGAATGAGCCTATTAGGAATAGAATCTGAAAATGCAACAAAAGCTATTCAGGGGTGTCAACAGGCTCTAGCTATTCTTAACGGTATAACTACTGTAGCTAATCTTCTTGATAAAGAGGGATACTTAATGACTGCAAAGAAGATATTAGGTCTAAAAGCTGAAGCCACTGCAATAGATAAGGCTACAGAGGCTCAGACTAGAAACAATATAGCAGTAAAGGCTAATCCCTATGTAATGTTAGCTATGGTCGTAGCCGCCGCCGCTGTAGCTGTATATAATTTTGCTAAAAATAATGATGAGGCTACTAGAGCACAGGAAGATCTTAATAAAGCCTCTGAAAACTATAAAAAGAATCAGGAAAGTCAAAACCAAACAGTAGCAGAGAGTATAATTAAATTCAAAACCCTTCAGAGCCAATGGAACTCTTTAGGGGATGATCTAAATGCTAAAAAGAAGTTTGTAGATGATAATAAAACAGCCTTCAAAGATCTAGGATTAAAAGTAGATGGTGTAACTAGTGCTGAGAGTGTATTTGGTAAAAATGCTAATGCCATTATAGCTGCAATGAAAGCTAGAGCAAAAGCAACAGCTGCATACGCTACTATGGTAGATAATCTTAAAGATCAGTATGTAAAACTAGGTGAGATTGAGAGAAAAATTAAAAATGGTGAACAATTTAGTCAGAGTGATTTAGCTGATATAGGTATATTAAATCCTGATGCTATGGCTGGACTAAGGGAAGATTTTACATTCTCAGCTCTATTTGGAGGTCAAAAATATTATACTGTTATTGGAAAGAGTGCAGCAGATCTAATTATGGATTCAGCTACTATAACACTTGAAAATAGGGCAGATGAATTAAATAAACCTTTTGAATTAGCAGCTAAGAGAGCACAAGAAGAAGCTGCTAGTGTACCCTTCTATAGTCCTGGTAGCTCAAGTTCAGGTAGTGGAAGTTCAGGTAGTGGAAGATCAGGTAGTGGAAGATCAGGTAGTGGAAGATCAGGTAAAGGTAGTTCTAATTCACCTACCAATAATGATAAAAAAGGTCTTATTAATGATTATGAGAAGAAGATTCAAGAGCTAAAAGAAAAAGTAAATAGTGCTGAAACTGAAAAAGATCTAGCAGAAGCCATAAAGAATCTAAATGATAAAGAGAAAGAGTTCACGGACTTTAAGATTAGAGTAGGTTTAGAAGTAGATCCTAAAATTAAAGATAAGGAAAGAGCAGAGAAAAAGGCTAAAGAACAGGCTGAAACTCTATATAAAAACTTCCAAGATACAATGAGTGAAGTAGCCGGGAGATATTCTATAAGTACTTTTGATAAACTGATTGGAGATAATCCTTTTAATACTAATTCTCTTGAAGGTTTAAAGAGGATGATAGATGCTACTGAAAACTCCTTAAAAGGATTGTATGACTTGAAAAAGGAGTTTGAAGATGAAGGTAAAACGGGTTCAGATGCTTATCAACAGATCATAGATAAAATAAAAGAACTTGAAGAAGAGCTGGCTAAATTAGGTATCATAGTAATTGAGACTAAAACGAAGAGTGAGAAGACCGCAAAAATAGAGGATACTTTCAATAAAATAGGTGAAGCTGCTGGTTATACTGGTCAAATGTTCAGTAGTCTTGGACAAATGGCTGAAGATAACGGTCTAAAAGCTGCTGGTATAGTTGCAGAAACCATAGCTCAATTAGCTTTAGGTTATGCAAAAGCTACTGTTGCAGCTGCTGATCTTGGTCCCTGGGCTTGGATTTCATTTGGTTTAGCTGGAGCGGCTCAATTAGCCGCTATGATTGCTCAAATTCACTCTCTTTCAGGATATGCTAGCGGTGGTATTATATCCGGAGGTTCAAGTTATGGAGATATGGTAATGGCTAGAGTTAATGCCGGAGAAATGGTACTTAATAGAAGACAGCAAGCTAATCTCTTCAGGACTATTGAATCAGGAAGTATAGGAGCTGGAAATACAGTATTAGTTCCTGAGTTCAAGATTAAGGGATCAGATCTTTATGGTACACTTCGAAACTTTAGTAAATCAGTTGGGAAGACTGGTAAAGTTACAGGAATAAGATGAAAGGACAATTTAGAAATATAAGTGATAAACTAATAACAGTAATCATAGGGGAAGAGAATGATGGAGTAGTTATAGGAGAGAATGGTACTATCAAGTTTGGAGATGAGCCTGTAGTGATTGAATACTCTATGGATGATTCTTTCCAAACTATCATAAAGAAGACTGCTACTATTAATCTAGTAACTAAGGATTATGTAGGAGCTGATCTCTTTAGTGGGAATGCAAGGGAGATAGGAGTACTGGTAAAGGATGAGGATAATAAGGTACTTTTTTCAGGATTCTTATCTCCTAGCACCTTTAACCAGCCTTATAATAATTACTGGGATGAGTTTACACTAGAAGCTATTGATTACTTAGGGACTATAGAGTATTATAACTATCATAATTCCTCTACTAAAGAAGACTATGATCAGAATAAGGCTGATTCTACTACAGTCTCCTTCCTAAGTATAATTCAAAATATCCTTCCAAGTGGTTCTAATATCTACTATGATCAGAGTAAAGGACTGGATAGCTCTTCTACCGGGACTGTATTCTCTGATCTATCTATCCCAGAATATCTATTTTACGGAGAAGAATTTGATGATGTTTGGACACAGGAAGATGTTTTACATGAGATCTTACAATATCTGAACCTTCATATCATACAGGAAGGAGAGGATTTCTATATATTTGACTGGGATAGTATAAAACCTAAAGCCAGTATTAGTGATATCTTGAATCAACCCGGACTAGTAGAAGGAGAGAATTTCTTTATAATGGATAAGGAGCACTATGATCTAGATGTTGCTATTGCGGATCATCATAACCAAATGCTCTATCTTCCTAACCTAGAAGAAGGGGAAACTGCTACTGTCTATATCCTTACTACTGATTGCTACTGTGGATATTCAGGAGCAAGATATGTAGGTGTTTGGTCTGAAGCTTATTTCCAAGATATTAGTAGTACAAGAAGTGCAGCTCCAAGAAGGGATATTATCTTAGGAGGTGTTAACTATTATGCTCTTTACTGTCCTGATCCTCATTCATTTTATCGATTTGAAGGCACTGGAGGACAAACATGGAAGGTATATGAAACCCACTTACTAGAAGGAGAATGGATTAACCTACAGGATGGAACTACTAAAGGGCTGGATAATCTCTTCAATATAATCAACAATGACCTATTTGGAGGATCAGACACAAGTATTTCTATTGATGAAGTATATAATCAAATCTCCCTTACTTGTGATATAGATGATCAAGAAACACTAATAGAAAGCCCTCTAGATAAGGATAAACTAAAATCATATTACGGAGGGAGACAGCCTTACATGAATGAGTATATCAGTGAAGGTAATGGAGATAGGGCTACTGAATCTCTAAATGCAATGGTAAAGGGGAATAATACTGACTATGAAGACTGTAAAGTAGTTAAATGGTTCACTCAGGTAATGACTAATCCTAACTGGAAACTAAAAACTCCTGAAGGTGGATTAGTAGATGATCTTTGTGAACAGGATTCTAATGGAGTTTATATCAATCAGTGGAAAATCCCAAAATACCTTAGAGAGCATTCATGTACTCCGGCTATTCTTAGAATGGGAAATTATGAGATTAAAGGAGGTGAGATAAAAGATAATAGTCCGGTAAATAAGATAGACATGAAGGATTATCTATTTATCTCTGTTAATGGAAATGAAGATAGTGGTGAAAATACTCATGCTCCTTCAGATTCTACCTTACAAAATGCAGCTCCTATTATAGAATATACTGGGACTACTGGAGGTGTATTTTCTCCCCCTGATGATAAAACTATAAATTACTTAGTATTCAGCGGAAAGATCTTATTACAGCCTATTCAGTATGAGAGTAGTGCATATAAAGAGGATATAGGTATTCATCCTGTAGGTTGGGCTGATAGAAATAATAACTACCAGGCTATTTTAGATGGTTATTGTCCCTATAGATATGACTGGTTATATCCTCATGTACCTGATTATAATGAAGAAGGCGGAGTTCATAAAGGGGATAATATGATCAAGTCTGATAATAATGAATACGGAAGATTTTATACTAGGAAGTTCTATAATCAAACATACTATACAGATAAAGAACCTCTCTCCTATATAACAGTTCCCTCTCTACAACCCTGGACTAAAGATAAATCAGCTCATGGATATCAATACAATTATACTGAAGCCTGGGATGGAAGTGATAGATATTCTAAAGTTCCTATCTTAGAATGTGAACTGATAATAGGAAATAAAAGGCTTATAGAGACTGATATAGATGAATACGGTAATAGTACTTTCCAATGGGTAGTAGTCGGAGAGGAACCAACACAGGTAGTAGATGGAGTAACTTACAAAAATACTACATTCTCTTTAGGTGTAAATCCTAAAATTGGAGATAATATTATAGGTGATGAGTTTGAGATTCAGAATACTATAGACTATACTATGAATGTAGAAGCAAATGGTACAGCTATTCCTATTGAGAGATCTGATGCTCTTAATGGAAAAATGATCTTCAGAGTTTTAGGTTTAGTTAATACTACCTGGGATGATGTACTGAAAAGACATAAGACCTGGTTTAGACATACTAAGTGGACTGAAAACGCTAGATTTGTCCTGGCTCATACTGAAAATGTTATTATTCAAGATTTCCAGTGTAAGATCTATTCCAACAATGGACTTTACTCAGGATATGATGATGATAATGAAATAGTATATAAGAGTGCAGAAAGTGATGCCTTTATAGATAAGAAGGATGATATAGAGTTTAAGATCTCTACTCAACTTACTAGTAAACAAGCTATGGAAATGGGAGTATCTTCTACTATTAACCTGAATAGTGTACTTAGATCTAGTGATAATCTTCCTCTGATCTGTAGTGAGAATGAACAAACTCACCAAATTGAAGGAGGTATTTATAATGCTAGGACTAATGAAACGGCTAAAGCAGAAGAGCACTATATAGATCAGTATTATCAGGAATATAGTACTCCAAAGACTTTATTGGATATTACTCTTCATGATTCCGGAGCAAGGATTTATGATACTTATACCTGGGGAAAATTAGGAAGAGACTTTACTATACGCTCTAGATCTTATTCCCCAAAGAAAGAAATCTCAACCTTTAGAATAAAAGAAATATGATACAGATAGAAAGTTTTGCAAGAAAAAAGAAAACAGGAACTTCTTCTAGCTCTACTTCTTCTCTTACTACTGGCGGAGGTTTTGCTTCTAGTAAGGTAACAGTAGGGGAAGTTCAAGGAGTGAATATTTGGGGACAGTACCATGATCATACCGGAGATATCGATGGAGACCTAATCAGTTCAGGAAATATAACCGGAGCAGGTATTACTTCTACCGGATCTATTACAGCTGAAACAGGACAGATTAACGGAAATTTAGATGTAGATGGAAGTATTACAACTACTAACGCTACTTTAACCGGGGATCTATCCGCTAATGATGGTACTTTTACTGGAGATATTAGCTGTGATGGACTAACCGGGAATAGTATTGAGACTACTAACCTAAATTCAGAGGAAATAGTAACAGAAAGACTAACAGTAACTAAACAGGCTCACTTCTTTAATCTTACTATCGATGAAATTAAATCAGTAGGAGGTCAAGTAATCCTAAGTGCTGGGAATGCTACTATAGATTATGTTTTAGATGTAGGCTCTTCTTATATGGTAGCTTGGAAAAAGACTGATGATGAAAATGGAGTATCTAATCAATTCAGGGCAGGAGATCAGGTAATTTGTCAGACTTTCAATAAAACTGATGCTACCGGACAGAATGTAACTAATAAGTACTATTGGGCTTTAGTTAGTTCTATTGGTACTGGAACTTATAGGATAGATGGAGAAGATGTAGAATGCCATTTTATAAATCTTGATAAAAATAATTATGATGGAACTAGTGAGCCGGAGGTAGGAGATAAGATTTGTCAGTTAGGATATAGGGGTAATGATGATCTGGCTAGACAATCCGCTATTATTCTCAGTGCTTATCAGTCTCCGGATCCTAATGTAACAGCTCCTTCTATTGTTCAGTATGCAGGGATTAACTCTTTCTCTCTCCAGGGTTGTATAGTTAATCAAATGTCTCCCTCTCAGAATCTATTTACCGGAAACTTCAAAGTAGTGAATGGATCTACTACTACTGATGTTATAGACTTGATTCAGGGACAATATCCTCAGGTAATAGTAGATAGTGAGCAAGCTTGGATGATGGCTGATAGTACTGGAAAGACTTATGTAGGTACGGATTATCAAAATGTCCCTACTACTATCCAGGCATTCTTAGGAAGTCAGATTATACCCTATAGTGAATGGATAACAGGATCTCAGATAAAATACAGAGGAAGGACTTTTAATCTTACTGGTTCTACTCCTTCACCTGCTACTGGAACTGGACTTTTAATTAGTTCTATCACCAGGAATACTAATGATGTTACTATAGGATGGACTTATAACCCTAATACTTCCTATAATACAGAAACTCAAACAACTACAAATAATGGTACTTCAGTCTCAAATACAGACCTGGAGATTACCTTAGTCTTTACTCACAGCGGGACTACTTATACTGTTACTAAGAAAGTCCCCTTCAATGTAATTAAGGCTAGTGCAGTTACTCAGGGTGCAGATGCGGAATTTGATAAGTTAATGATAGATAAACTGGATCTTACTGTTACTTTGGATAATAAATTGACTTGTAAGGTAGATGCTAAGGTCTTTCATGTTAAAGGCTCTCAGATCTCACAGGTAACAGATCTAACAAATTACAGTGCAGATCTTCTACTATCCAATAATCAAACAGTAACTTTATCAAAATCTACATACTTCTACAGGACTTCTAATATATCTAATTCCTATAGCTCCATGACTAATCCTCCTACTTCAGCGGTATTGAGGCTTTACAGGAGTGGAACCTTAGTAGATGAAGTCCCAGTAGCTATTAAATTTGATTCCGGGAGTATTTTCACTATTACAGATAACGCTATTACCAGTGCAGTATCTCAAGCTAATGGATATACAGATTCTCAGATATCAGTAGTAACTCAAACAGCTAACTCTATATCTTCCAGGGTAACTAATATAGAAAATGATTATGTTACCTCTTCAGAATTAACTCAGACTGCAAATAATATCCAGTTAAATGTATATGATGATCTGAGAAATAGAACTGGAATTGATATTACTAATGGAAAAATTACTCTCAATGGTAATACTGATATTAACGGTACTTTAACTCTGAATAATGATAGCCAGGGATTTACTTTACAGGGATCAGGAGGATTAACACAAATTTCTCCCCAATCTGTAGGTACTTATAGTCAATTCAAGAGTAAGAGTAATACAGTCCTAACTAAGAATGTAAGAGACACTGAACCTGGAGATGAAGATGGTTCAGGTAATTATATCTTTAACTTCTCCTGTGAGTTCCCTGTAGGTATAGTAGCTTCAGGAAAGACTATTACTATCACTCCGGGAACTAGAACTTACTATAATACCAGGGGAAATACAGTATCAGGTGCAGAAGGAGTAAAGAGCTATGTAATTCGGGAAAATGGAGTAGAAAAGGCTTCAGGATCATATTCAGGAGCTTTTACCTATACAAGTGCCGGAGGAAATATTACAGTAACCCTTACAGTTAGAACTATTATCTCCGGAACTAATATACCTGAAGATCCAGCTTATGCAATTCCTACAGTAGTTCTATCATATAACGCTAGCTTCACTATTCCTAATGATGCTTATATGTTAATAGGTTATGATGGATTAGCTGTTAACTTTGGAACCAGTGCTACAGCCTATATAGGAACAGAGAGCACTACTATCAATTATGGGAATTACGGACTACAGATATCTTCTAGTGGTGTTAAGAGGCTAGTAGGAGGTGAATGGTTAGGAATAAATAATTTAAAGATAAGAACATTTAGCGTTAATTATACCTTATCTGATACGGATGATTTCTTGATATTCCAGGGATCAGGTAACTCTACTTTAACTTTAGGAACTGGAGAATCAGGTAGGATAATTTATGTAAAAGATAGAGGTAGTGGTAGACTAACTCTTCAAGGTACAATTTATAAACAGAATGAAAGAAATAGCTCCAGCAGTGTAGATCTAGGTGATACTATGGTCTTTCTGATTAGTGATGGAGCTGCATGGTATTTAGGATATTGTGGATAAAATGAAAGAGCAGAAATGGAGTGATCTTAGCCTAAAAGACAGGATCAATTATATTGTAGCATTTACTCTCATGGCTAGTGGAGTATTGCTTGCCTTCTTATCATTCTTCCTGAACCAACATAATATATCAACAGGAGTACTGATCTATATTGCTCAGTGCTTTGTGATAGGAGGTGGTCTAATAGGTGCTAATGTATACTTCAGATCTAAGTGGCTTGAGTTTAATACAAGGGCTGACAGAGAGATAGATGATAAGATACACAGACACTTCAGTAGAGAAGAGGAGGATGAATAAGAAACAGGGAGAGCCTAAAAACTCTCCCTAAATTTTTTGGTTCCCGGAAATTATATTACCTTTGCATCCGCTTTACACGATCATTGACATACTGGAGTGAGTAATAGACTATAAAGCAGTTGATATTAATCATGCAAACTAAAGGTTTTATCATTTATATTTCTTTCAATCTTATGCTTATGGGTTTCATTCATAATTAAAAGAAATAATGTTTTATTAGTTTTATTATTCACATTATTTCATTTTACCATTATGGCAAAGAAAGTTGTAAAGCCCACTACTAACAGTGGCAAAGAGAGTAAGAAGATGAAGAAGTACCATGCTCAGGACATTCTCACCCTGAAGGATTGGGATGAGAGTAGAAGGAATGCTATTAACTTCTTCCTGGATCATCAGCCTAACTTTGATTCAGATACATGGAGATTAGAGGCTGAAGATGATCATGCAGTAGAGTTGAAGGTCGAAAAGATCTTTGTTAACTATACTGCAAGAAAGGTAGCTGATCTTGTTAAGCAAGCTATCAAGGAGCACGATCTGAAGCCTGAAGATGTGATGGCTAAGATGCTGGACTTCATCGATGAGCTTCAAGATGAGAAGAGGCAAAAGGAGCGTGAAGCAAGAAAGAGTGGTACTGTAGTCTACTAATCTCTCCAAGGTTTGAGGTCGATCAGGTTTACTTGGTCGATCTCATTTTATTTTTAAACTTTTTCAGGGCAAGAGGCATAGGGGGAGAGATATACCCCGGGGTGTTTCTTTTTTGACAGACCCCCTAACAAAC
>Ga0326513_10000769_pt1 | contig 27163 bp, 43 predicted proteins | sample 2_2465_0518_D_FD_203654 | JGI IMG/M metagenome (GOLD analysis project Ga0326513, IMG submission 203654) | Bovine rumen microbial communities from UC Davis, California, United States - 2_2465_0518 | ecosystem: Host-associated > Mammals > Digestive system > Stomach > Rumen | place: USA... | reverse complement strand
AATAGTTCTATTACCTCTCCTGTATCTTTGTTAAATGCCTTTGCGTATGTAATATCAAACTTTACGGCATCTATCGCCTCTTCCCTGCTGATCAAGTCACTCATCGTCCAGCACCTCCATTTCCGGCTGCGGATTGCCTTTCCCTATTTTCTGACCGCAAACGTGGCAGTAGCCCTGCCAATTCGATATGCTCATTTCACACTTCGGACAGAACATGAATAGTCGTTCGCCTCTGTGCTTCCACTTGTACGGAAGCGGATTATCACGGTTCAGCTTACTGTCCTCGTACTCATATTTCAGCTTTGAATTTTCTTGTTCCAGGGCATCGATTAGTTTTTCTTTCCTTGCAATGTCTCTTTCCAAGTTCTCCTTTTCACCGACAATGTCGAGCCCGTATTGAAGAAACGCTATAAAATCCTTTTCAGTCATTGTGTTTGTCCTTTATCATCACATAGTAGTTTGCGCCGTATTTCGTGCAAGTGTTGTCTGATTTTTTGAACGCCGGACAGTCCTCGCCCATGCACGGATTAAATATTTCGTTGTAAAAGTATTCCCCCTCAAAAGTCAAACTCTGCGTTCTCCGCCCATATACTCCAAATGGGCAGGGTTTTAGTTCAGTTTTCTGCATCTTCTATCTCCTTTTCTGCACCGTAAAGACATACTTCTGCTTGCTGCTCGTTCATGATCTCGTTGAGTTTCAAAAGCAATTCCATTTTCGCCTGGTCTATAGCGTCAAGAATCTCAGCGTACTGTTTTTCGGTGATCATTCGCTCCCTCCGGTTTCTTTTCAGAACGGCAGCAGGTTCTCCTCCGCCCACTTTTTCGCCTCGCCCAGCCGCCATAGTTCCTTGACTTCCTTCCCTTTGAATATCACGAAGTATGTCGTGTGATCCCACGTCCCAGATCCGTTGGCATGCGGTATGTGCCTCTTCCTGCTCTGGACAAGGATTGTCCGGCCATGTTCCTTCGTTCCGTATGTGATCGTCGTTCCTTCTCTGTTGATCGTCGTCCCGATCTTCTCCCATGTTAGTTTCATCGTATCAGCCCCCATCTCGCCAGTTCCTCGAAGCCTCCCAGCTCCTGGATGTATTCCCTCACCATCTCCACGATCTCTCCGTATGGTTTCCCGTTTATCGTTTCATCACCGATTGCACACGTCAGTGCCACCGGTTCCTGCCATTCTTGTGCGCACATGTGTGCGAAGATGTTCAGTGTCACATCTGCTTTGCTCAGATCCTTCCCATGGATCCCGCCTCCGGTGACGGCCATCCCCATGTCGGATCCCAGCTTCCTGTTTGTAGCTCCTGCGTCTACGCTTATTCCTCCCGACCAGTCTCCCAGCGGATTCACCTCCACTTCATAGCCATTCAGTCCCAGTTCGTTTAGTTTTGATATAACAAAAGCCTTCACTGCCACGGATTTCGCCATGCTCTGGCAGATGACCAGCCGCTTCCCTTTCTTATCAAGAATCGCCTTCCCATCGCTCGGAAAAACTCTGTAGAGCTTTTTCATCAGTTCCGTCAGTGTTTTTTCTTCTTCCGTGATCGGCATCCCCAGGAATATCCCGTTGTCTCCGCATCGAATCTGTTGCTCCTGGTTCTTTGCCAGGATCTTGTCCTGCTGCACTTGGAGCACGTCTATCGCCCCGTCATCCAGTCCTGATACCCTCCGGATCTCTCCGACCACGTCCCAGTGGTTCATCATTTGATCTGTCTCTATGATCACCTTGCAGCAGCCATGGCCCAGCAGTACTTCCACCGCTATCTTCGGATCTTCCTTGACTTTTTCCTGCTTGCTTGCCATTCCTTCAAGTTTGTACTCTATCTTTGCCGGCCTCTTGTACGCCAGATCTACGATAGCCCCGGCGATCCTGTCCGCCAATTTGTCCGGGTGGCTCGGATTCACTTTTTCAAACATTTGATCCCTCCATCTTTGCTTTTTCTCCTGTCAACGACTCCCATCGCTCTATAATTGCATCAACGTATTTCGGATCCAGCTCCATCATGTAGCATTTTCTGCCGATCTGCTCTGCTGCTATCATCGTCGTGCCGCTTCCTCCGAACAGGTCGAGTACTGTGTCCCCTTTTCTCGTTGAGTTTGTTATGAGCCTGGCGCATAATTTCACCGGCTTCATCGTCGGGTGTATTTCTGATTTCACCGGCTTGTTTTCATGGATCACAGTCGTCGGCGTTTCTTCCCTCACTATCTCCTGCAGCATCTTCTTCAGTTCATCCTTTTTCATCTTCTCGATGTCTATCTGGTCCTCGATGACTGTAGGCTTGTTCCATCCTCCCGCCCAGAAATGTGCAGCGCCTTCTTTCCATCCATATAGGCAAGGTTCGTGTTTCCACTTGTAGTCCTGCCTCCCCAACACGAATGTGTTTTTCACCCATATGATCGTCTGCCTTATTGACAGCCCCGACTTTTTTGCCGCTTTCGTGAACTCTTCCGCCGTTGAGCTCGAATGCCAGATATAGAACGCTCCTCCCTCTTTCAGTGCTTCTTTAGCGTTCTCGAACGCCGCTTGCAGTAGTTTTATCAATTCTTCATGCTCTGCGTCGTCGTTCATTATTCCCTCTCTTCTTTTTCTTGCTCCTCCAGTGTAGTTCACCCCATACGGCGGATCTGTAAATAGGATATCTGCTATCACCCCCCCATCAGTTCTTGTACTTCTTGCCCGTTTGTGCTGTCTCCGCACATAAGCCTGTGCGATCCTAATACGTATATATCTCCTCTCTTCGCTCTTGATTTTCGTGGTGGTTCTGGCGGTTCGTCTTCTATGATCCCCTCTATATCCTCTTCTTCCCCCATTATCTCTTTTGTTCCGAATCCGAATTGCTCCATATCGAAGTCCGTGATTTCCTGAAGCGCCGCTTCCAGCTTCGGAATCTCAAATCCTGTGTTCATCGTCAGCTTGTTGTGTGCCAGCATGTATGCCCTGCGCTCTTGGTCCGTCAGATGGTCCAGGCGGATGATCGGCACCGTCTCCAGCCCTATCTGGAGCGCAGCCATCAGCCTCCCGTGCCCCTCTACAATCAGGTTGTCCTTCCATACGCCTATCGGATCGTTCATGCCGAAGGTCTCCATGCTTCGGACGATCTGGTCCACCTGTTCGTCCGTGTGCTCTTTTGCGTTTTCTGGATCTGGCACCAGCAGCTTCGGATCTATGTATTCAATCTTCAGATTGTCCATTTCTTCTACTCCGCTCCTCCGTCGCCTCTATCCGCTTCATTTCCATCATCGAGGATATCCCTGTACTTGTTCCAAAGAAGTTTTGCCAGCTGTTCCTCTTCCAGCTCCTTTTCCTTCTGCTTGATCAGTCTTTTGATTTCTCGTTCCTCCTCCTGCGCTATCTTCCTCATCGCGAAGTTGTTCGACCACTCCCCCACCTGGTCCGACCACACCGGCGCAGCCTTGTCGTCAATGTACAGGTCCGCACTGATTTTCCTGCAGTCGTTCCCATACATTCGGACCCGCTCCGGATGGTTCTCGTTGACCAGGTCGAACAGCAGCTCGTACTCTGCGCACCAGTAGACCGCTTCCATCAGTTCCTTCCCGCATCTGTTCGTCCACAGAATCAGCGTATGCCCTTGCCTTTTCAGTGCCTGCAGCTCCCTGATCAGATCCATGTTCGGCTCCCCTATCTCCGGCCACGCGTTCGTGCAGAGCGTCCCATCAAAGTCAACAGCTATGATCATCATGTACCTCCTCCATTTTCAGCGCTTCCCCGCAGAATGTGCAAAATCGCATCTCCATCCAGTCCTCGTCTGACCATATTTTTTTAGGCTTCCCGCACATCGGGCATATGAGCGCCACCGGCGTGTTCCACATTTTCAATATTCCCCATGATCCCAGGTTGTCGAAGTGCTTTTCCATGGTCCTTTTGTACTCTTCGAACCTCTTCACGCTCTCCTCGTCCTTGAAGTCCGTTTCCTTCTTTTTCTCCTCGATGCTCCGGTAGTAGCACTCTACCGAGTATCGCTGCATCGTTGTGTGATAGCAGTCCCCGCCAGTTTCAAAGCATGACGTCTTCCGGCATTCCGTGTTCTTCTCCGGATCGCACCAGTAGAGTCTCTTTGTTTCTCCTTCATTCTTCTTTGCCACTCTGTTGCTCCTTCGCCGCCTGAATCGCCACGTATTCCTCTCTGAATTGCAGATAGTAATAGCGCCCCACTGTCTCACTCAGTTTGATCAGTTTCCTCAGTATCGCTGCGTCCATTTGGAATCTCAGTGTGGAAGCCACGCTCGGTTCTATTCCACAGCACACCACCATTGCCCCGTCCGGTTCTCCGTCTTCGTCCTCATCGAATAGCGTCTGCTGTGGATCCTGTACAAATTGGATCAGCAGCGGATATCCTGAGTCGATCAGGCGCATTTCCAGAGTCGTGTTTTTCTCCGTGAATTTTTGCAGTTCCAGGATGCTCTCCTTGTACGCGTTTCTTGCCTCTCCCATGTTTCTTCCTCCCTCAAAGTATGCTTATTAAAATAACCACCAGGAGGGCTCCAGCTGCAAATCCTATGGCGAATCCGTCCATCCATCTGTCAACCTCTTCCCTCCTGGTCTTTTTCTTCCTTAACATCCGAACACAAGCTCCTCCGCCCTCAGCTCCTCCGCTTCCGGCTTATCCCTCCAGATCACAGTCACACCATCCACCGCGCAGGATCCTCTGCGCATCCTCCTTCGTGCATCAACGCAGGCAATCGCCGTCGCCTTCATCTTCCATGCTTCTTCCATGAATCCCAGGCGCTCAAGCTCTGATGCGGACCTGGCCGCTGCTCTCGCCTTAAGTCTCAGCTCTTCCATCTGTCTTTTCTGCTTTTTGGTCATTGCTCTTTACCTCTCTTTTTTTGTTTTTAGTAGGCCATATGCTCCTGCATGTGCCCTCTTTTCAGTATCTCCGTCAGTTCGTGCACGTCTTCCGGCTCCGCCTTCAGTGCTGCCATCAGGTGCAGCAGGACATCAATCCGCATCGTCAGCGGATTCTTCACCCATCCCCTGAGTGCCGGTCCGGTGCATCCGATTGTCTTGGCCATGGCCTCCAGGCTTTTCACGTCTGCCCTGATCATCATGATCTTGATTTTCTTTTCAAACTCCGACCAGTCGGCTCCTGCCATCGTCTCCTGCAGCTTCGTCTTAGGCACTCGCTCTTCCCTCCTTCGTGTCATCTTCGTGCATCGCCAGGTTGATCACGTCAATCCACCGGTCCAGCATGTCCGTCGGGATGGATATTAGCTGCGTCTCCTCATACTTCGGCAGGCTCGAATTGATGTCTCTGGCCGTCATCGCTTCAATCAGCACCTTCGCAAGCTGCGCATACGTTGTGTTCTTCACTTCGTTTCCTCCAGTTCTGTAATACTACAAAGCACATTTTCCAGGTTCTCCTGGATCTCCAGCAGCGTGTCCTTCGCTTCGTATAGGCGGCTTATCCGTTCTTCTTCTCTTTCCGTCAGTTCCCGGTCCTTCGCTGCCGCTCTGTCCTCGATTTCTTCCATCCGCTCTTCCATCTCCCGAACGGCGTCAATCGCGTGGTTCTTCGCTTTGTCTGACGCCTGTCTCAGTTGGTTGAGCTTTTCGAACCTCATTCTTTCCACTCCTTTCATTCAGCATTTTGTTCGTTTCCTGTACAAGGCGGGCATATGCTGCCGTCACCGTTATTGCCAGCAACACCCCCGCAATGAACATCCCCACCTGTTTCATCCCTCCACGTCCTCTACCATGTGCGCTCCGATTGCCGTATCGCTCGTGAACTCCGTCGGCAGATCTATCAGCAGGCATCCGTTGTAGTCCACATCCAGGACCCTGTGCCATCTGTCCAGGTACTTCACTTTCTTCCCCACCCACTTTTGAATCATCTCTTCGATCCATTCTCTATAGGTCATCAAGCACCTCCTGGACTCCCACCGCTTCCTCGATCATCATCTGGGTGTGGTCTTCTTTAGGGTCAAATTGGAAGCATCCTCCTCTCGAATGCGCCGGATGCGGTGGTTTCCTTCCGACGTACCCCTTCGGGAAGTGCAGGCTGCATACTCCGTCCGCATACCTCCCCCAGTTCGAGCCAGCCCACTTGTTCCTTTGCTCCACCGTCATTCCGAAGGAAAAATGTTTGCAGTTCTTACATCTGCGTTCCATCTTCCACCTCTTTCAGCAGGTCGCTGACAGTCATGTCCAGAACCACAGCCACGGCCTCCAGTTTTGCAAGCGTCGGTGATCCTGTTTTCCACTTCGTTATCGATCCTTTGCTCATCCCTGCCCTTTTCTCAACCGTTCCGATTTTCAGTCCTTTGTCGATTATGAGCTTCTCTACCGTTTCGTATATCTTCACTTTTTCTCCTCCTCACTTGACAGCAGGTTGATTTTATTCTATTATTCTATCGCTACACAGATAAAAGAGTATCCTCAACCTGCTGCCCCTCGTCCGTTGATTTCTCTCAACTGACTGAATAATAATCGAGTCGGCTCAGTTTGTCAATACCCTTTTATTGAAATTATTCAATTTTCTTTTGGAGGACAAAATGGGCTTCTATGAAAACGTTCTTTCTTTGTGCAAATCGAGGAATATCAGGATCACCAACCTCGAGATCACCCTGGGCCTCAGCCGCGGCTCTCTCTCGAAGGTCAAATTCGGCGGCAGTCCATCTGCAGCGCGTGTGCAGAAGATAGCCGACTTTTTCGGCGTTTCTTCGTCATATCTCCTTGCGGATCGCCCAGAGCATTCTTTCCAAATCGAGGATGAATACGATATTTCTGCTCTGTCTGAACTTGTTCGCTCCTCTCTTCATTCCGAAACCCAGAGCGACTATTCCGTCCGATATAATCTCATCCGTCTTCTTGCCAGCCTGAGCACTGATGAATGCTCTCGGCTGCTATCGTTCTGTTCCACGTTTTTCCCCGATGCCTACACTGCCACATTCGAAGCGGAGGGCTTGCCGAATGCCGACTGCACGTAAACTCCCATCCGGTTCTTACCGGGTCCGCGTCTATCTGTATAAAGACGCTGATGGTAAAGAGCACTATAAGTCCGTGACCGCAAAAACAAAAAAAGAGGCTGAACGCCTCGCCTCTTTGGTCACGCCTGTCCATTCCGTTTCTGATCTCACCGTCGGTGAGGCTGTCCATCGTTTTATCGCATCCAAGGAATCCACGCTCTCTGACAACACGATCCGAAGTTATCTTTCCTCTGCCCAGCGCTTCGCCCCCATCTCCCGGATCAGGATCGCTGTCCTCAGTTCTGAGCAGGTCCAGCTCTTTATCAGCTCCCTGGTTGCCGATGGCCTTACACCGAAGTCCGTTCGGAATGTCTACAGTCTTTTGACCTCTTCCATCCGGCTTTTTCTTCCTGGCGCGTCCTTTCGCGTCACCCTCCCGCAGAAGGTCCCTTCCAGTACGCTCGTCCCCTCTGATCGGGAAGTCGCCCTGATGATCCAGGAAGCCCAGAACGACGATCTCCGTCTTGCCATCCAGCTCGCTGCCTTCGGATCTCTCCGACGTGGAGAAGTTTGCGCTCTTCTTTCCGACTGCGTCTTCGATGATCATATAGACGTCCGCAGGACATACGCCCGCAAGGCCGGAGGGTCCTGGTACATCAAGGACAGCCCGAAGACGACCGCCGGGTTCCGGTCCGTCCCCCTCCCTCCGGAGATCATGTACGAGCTTCGCAAGCGTGCAGCCGCTTCCTCCAAGGCATCCAAGATCATCCACTACCAGGTATCCGGTCTCTTCGACGCTTACCGCCGGCTCCTGGTTCGCCTGGATCTCCCTCCGTACCGGTTTCACGCCCTTCGGCACTATTTCGCCAGCTTCTGCCACGCCAAAGGGATCCCTGACCGGTACATCATGCAGATCGGCGGCTGGGATGATATTGGAACCCTGATGAAGATCTACCAGCACACGATCCCGGAGCGTATGGACGCGGTGGCTGCCACCATTGGCGACCACTTCCGGAGCGTGACCAGCCACAAAACCTGACACGGAAATAAAAAAAGACCGCATTTATGCGGTCTTTACTTATGCCGGCGGTGGGACTTGAAAACAGCCTACCTATGCAGGTTTTCAACCCTTTCTCTTTAATTCCCCTTGTTTGCGCTGTTTTTACGCAACACCTGTTTTGTCACGTGCTTTATTTTTTTGTTTTCGTGTTTGTTTTTTTGTCTTTCCTGACATGAAACCTGACACGATTTTTACGTTAGTAATGCACTCCATGTCTGCTGCCCAACAACGCCATCGACAGCAAGCCCTCGTGCCTTCTGGAAGCTCTTGACAGCCTTTTCGGTGTCTGCACCGAAATCACCGTCAATGCCCCACTTTCCGCATGAGTATTTGTTCGCTTCAAGGACAGCTTGTAATGCTGTCACGCTGCTGCCCTCGTCACCCTTGCGGAGTACGTTCAGCCATACGGCGCAGATGCTTTTTGTGTCGCCTTTCAGCCTCTTGTTTACGGTATCGGCAAGCTCTTTCATACGACTTTTGAGATAGTGTCCCGGGCACGCCGTAGGGGCGAACATATAGTGGCAGGTAAGCGTTCCGCTTGCATCGCCAGTCCATTTAAGTTCTTTGATGTCGTTTCGCTTGCAGATATCCACGCACAGAGCTACAAGGGTGTCCCATGCTTTGTCGGACACATGCCAGTCTGGCTCACCGCCATCATTGGCTACCTCGATGGTGATTGCCTGATGGTCATTGTCTCGGCTCGAACTGCACCATGACCTGTCTTTTTCCTCGACATACATGCCGACCCTGCCATCCGTGCCGATTCCGTAATTAGAGCTTGCTTCCCGGTCTCCGTTAGCAAAGATTTCGCCGCACCGCTCGATGGTCAGATTCCCCGCCATGTGATGTACGGTAATCTTGCGGATTTTGTCATTCCTTGGAGAGTTTTTGTTTGGTGAAATCTTGGTGTATACCACCATTGCGCTATTGCTCATGATTTAACTCCTTATCTGTGCTTTATAAGCACCCATGCGTTGATAGCAGCCGCCGTCTTTCTGGAAGTCCCGGCGCACATCCATCTGACCGATAGGGTCTTTTGTCCGTTGCCCGTGAATTGACACACAGGCCAGCAGTTAATTCTCTTTCCGTCCGTACCCTTGACCTCGTATGCGACCATGCCTACCACTTGATACGCATCACCTTCTTCGCCGCTGATTGAGAAATCCATCTTGGCAATGGAAGTGTTGTCAAGGTCTTCTGTGCAGTACGGGATAGATACGCTAAGACCGCTGGCTGCCCAGTTCTTGACCCGGAACGGCTCTCCGCTCTTTTCGTACACCTCGTTGATGGCTGATACAAGGTTGGTCTTGTTGTCCGTGGTGAGGTTGGACAGGTCGCCAGTTATTCCGTTGACGTATGCGCTTTTCGCCAAGAACCGTGTGTTTGTCTGATTACCGTCAGAGAAATCAATCTGAATCTCGTTCCCAGCCTCATCGAAACGCAAGCCGTAATCTCCATCGGTCAGCGTAGCTGTAACAGGCTCTCCGGGTGTTGTTTGTGTCTGCGTGACCAATGATGCACCGCCTGCACCTGCAACCGCCTCCGCAACCGCCGTACCGCTCTGGGCATTGGTGCTTGTCGGGTCGTATGTCTGGTCAACAGGCGTGATGACGGCTGAGCCAGTGCTCCGGGTGCCGTTGCTTTTATAAAAGACCTTACCGCTCACAACGTCAGCCTCTTCCGCAGTGGTGTCCGTGATGTCCATCACGACAGTGCCGTCCCCAAGGACAACCTTGTTGTTTGCCCCATCCACAACCTGCGTGGCATTGGCCTCGAACCATGCTATAACATCAGCATCAGTCGCCCCTGCACCGCCTGTGATTTCGACGAGGGGAGTGTGGAACATATGCCTCCCAACCGAATAACCATTACTGTCGAGAGACCAACATAATCCGTGGGCACTATCGTTTACGGACCTCATTGTTTTTATCGTTGAATCAACCGTAGTCCAACCTTCCAAGAAAAACGACGGAGAAGTCGGTCTCACTGGAATCGTACCGAATTTTGCAAAGTCGTATTCAAGCAATACTCCATGTACGTCTTCTGCTTTTAGGGAACAAAAAAGCTCTTCAAGCGTATTTTCTGTGAACTCCGAATACTTGTCCTGAAGCCGCCACTTTGTCCCTGTTAAATCTGTGATTGCCATAAGTCACCCCCTTAACCGATAGTGACGGTGTAGCCTCCTGCGGCGTTCTCCGTGCGTACAACGCTGATTGCCTCGACCGTCACCTGCGACAGATAGTCATAGCCAGTGTCCGGCAGGAGGGTCTGCTGAGTGTAGCTGGGGGTAGCCGTCTTGGCCTGCGCCGTAACGCCCTCACCCGTGTAAGTGCCAGTCACGCCCAAGATGGAAACGCCGTCCTTGATGTTATCAGCGATAATCTTCGCTTGGTCGGTGCTGTCAATGGAAACCGTGCCGCTTCCATCGTGATACCCTGCAGGGATAGTGTACGCCCCGGCAACCGTAGTGATGGTGCCAGTCACCGCACCGTTATTCGGCATCGTGCCAGTGTACGCCGTTCCTCTTGCGTGGAAAGTCTTGCCAGTGATAGCCTCTGCGGCGGTCAGCGTGTCTTCGCTCGTGTCGCTGTCATAAGCACACGTCCCAGTGATGGGCGCACCATCTGCCCCGTGCGCCGTGTAGCCGTTGAGCAGATGCGCAGCATCTACAGTATCAGCGGTCAGGTCGATAAGAACCTCACCAGTGCCAAGGACTACTTTGCTTGTGTATTCAGCCATTTTTTCACACTCCTATTGTGATTGTATTTCCGCCTTGCGGATTGATAACTCTGCCAACATAGATTTCGTTCACGGTCACGTCCCGATTGAGTAACCGCCCCTTTGTCTCAAGTGTCTGCACCTCGAACATCGGCTCGACATCATACGGCCCTTGATAGATGGGATACACAGCACCACCACCGTTGAATTTCAAAATTACATCTTTACCCATTCATGATCTCCTTATAGAGATTTTTCCGCACCATTATCTTCCCCCTGGTGGAAGCATCTCTCTCCGAATCCTCATAGAATACGTTTACTTGCACTTCACAGGCCATCGTGGCGAATAACCCGGTTTCCTCTTGCGTCAGCGGCAAAATAACGGTGTCTTCGTCTACATCTACCCACAGCTCGTCAAGCCCCTTTGTAAAGGTCACACCCGCCTGATTGAGCGTGACCTTTATATCCTTGTACCCTTCAAGCACTCCCGAAGTGCCATCGCAGTATTCCAGTTTTAAGGGGATGTTGGCTGTGGCGTACTGGTAGAAAAATACGCAATCACAGCAATCACTCATTGTCTTGCTCCTTCATGCTCTTGACTTGCGCTTGAAGTTCCACCTCGGGAAGTCCGGCGATGCTCGTCAGGATTGACAAAATCCCCGCCGTCAGGCTTACACTCCCGACATACAACCATTTCACTTCGTCAAGCGCAGCACCCACGGTGATCATGCCGATTGCCGTCTGTGCCATGGTCTTCACCGCCCGGATCAGGGCGGCTTTCATCCACTCGCTGAAATGTTCCTTCATGTTTCACCCCCTTATTGTTCTGCTATATACGAGATGTTCGTATATACCCAAGTCCCTTTTATAAGGTTCGCATCTACCCAAGAACCATCCGTCGATGTAGTTTTTAAGTCTGATATGCTTACTTTGCCGTTGTTCCTGTCTATCCATACTCTGCCAAATATGGGTTTCCCTGATGTGAAGTCAGATGGCCACGCAATAACTTGATCAAACCGTGCGTTGCCCGCGCCTACGCCAGTACCAGGAATCCACCCCGTCGGCAAATACGTATCGAACACCACTGATGTGCGAGTCTCCGACACGGACCCGTATATGGTCAGCCATACCATGGCCCCTGTTCTTCTGCCCCTCACTCGCAGTCCATATCCCAGTATATCCGGAATGGAATCAACATCCGCCGCTCCGTCATAGCTCTTCCACTCCGTCCATGATCCGGCGCGGTAAAGCCTTTTGTATGACATCATGTCGCTCGTCACTGTAAATCGCTGCATCTTGTAGGTCGTTTGCGTCCCTTTGTATACTTCCATGAATCCGCTTTTGTTGACCGGCAGATTGAGCGTGGTCTTCTCCGGGTTTATGTAGTGCCACCCCGGCTCATCGATATCGTTCGCGTCCGTCTGCTGCGCTTCGCCTCGAATCAGGCCCGTACCTCTTGCCTGTGTTCTGACCTCGTTGATCGCAGATACCACCCGCTTGTTTGACGTCTCGAGTGTTGAGATATTAGTGCTGTTTGCTCCGTTGATGAACCACTCGTCATCTATGTTTTGTGCTGCGGCTTCTGCTGCCTCTGCAGCCGCTTGTGCCTGCTGCACCATCCCCGGAATTTCCGTGTCACTCGTGTCCGCGCTTACGGTATAGTCTTCTTCCACCCGGAGGATAAAATTGGCGCAAATCAGCACTTGTCCCCCAGACGTGATTTTGCACTGGCATTTCACATCCCCCGCAAGCACGGTCATCTGCTCCCTCAGACTCACGATCACACTGGTCTCGCCCGCTATGGATGTCAGCTCCTCTTCGTAACTGAAAACTTTCCCGTCAACTTTCTGCCCCTCGATGAACGCGGAAGCTCCTGCAGGTATCACCGGCACGCCATTTCTGCTTACCAGTCTGAGCTCGAACACCCTCGCCATCACGTCGTTCTGGTGGCAATGTACGACTACAGGTACTCCGCCCGGTACTACATCAAGAACATAGCTCTGTTCAATCATGTTTAGCTCCTTTCCCTATAGGTATATTGTCCACCTGTTCTTTTAACTGCTTCGCCGTTCCGTTCCCTCCCATGTCCGTGTACGGTTCATACAAGGCAAGCAGGTTTTTGTATTCGTCCGTTTCAGCGAAGCCCTTCTCGATCATACCGTGACATATGTCGTAGATCCTATCGTGCAGCAGTCCCAGGATGGCCTTCTGCGTCTTTGACTTCTTCTGCAGGAAGTGCTGCACTACTCCGTTGATCACCGCCCAGAATCCGCCGGACGCAAAGATCGCGCCCACCATTGCCAAAATAAATTCCTTGTCCGTCATGGTAGCTCCTTCGCCAAAATAGTGTAGGTCTTTCCGTTGATCGTTACGTTCTGCAGCGTGAAGCCCTTCTGCATGCTTACCCCGCCCGTGTCTCTGTAGTATCCGATCGCTATCGTTCCATCCGGCGTGTCTTCTCCGTTTCCGAGATATACCACCCGGTTTGCGTATATCGTTCCTGCTCCAAGAGTCCCTTTTGCGTCTTTTGCGTCGATAAACGTCGTCCCCGGCTGCATCCCTATCAGTACTTCATCCGGTGATACATTCGTCATAACTTTCTGCGTCCCGTCGTTCTCCGTTTTATACACATCGAGACGCCCGAAGTATCCGTCCCCCGTCGGGTCTGTATAGTGCCATTTCCCCGCATACATGTTCAGCACGTTCGAATACGGATACACTTCGCTGTCTTTTGTTGCCAAATAGCTGAACGCGCCGCCTGATATGTATACCTTTTTCGTTTTGTCTGCCGATACGCTGTTCAGCTGGTCCGCTATCAGGTTGATCACCTTCACGAGCTCCGCATTCAGGATCCCCGTCTTCATGTAGCTTGCGTTCACGTATAGTTGTCCGTTCTCCATGTAGATCCCCTGGATTCGCCCGTTGTCCGTGAGCCTGTTGAAGATGGCTTCCTGGTTCAGCGCTGCGTTCATCCCCGCCAGCTCTTTGCTCGATCCGTATTTGACCGCCTGCATGTCCAGCGTCTGCTGCACTATCACGCTCGAAAGATTCGCTGTTACCCTCCCGATGTGCACCGAGTCGTATCTGTCAAGCAGCCCGTCGTATACCGTTCTCGTGATTTGCGCTTTTTTATTCACCCCCAGGTCCTGAAACATCACCGTCACGGTGTCGCCCAGATCAACCTCTTCCAGCTGCTTCATGTCTTTGTAGTCTTCCGTCTTCGCCAGATCCACAAAGGACACCTCCAGCCGCACGTCCGGGATTCCGATATCGTTGTCCTGCATGTACTTCTGTGCTCTCGCCCTCAGTTGATCCGTGGTCGGCGGTTCTTCCACCCATTCCAGCGACAGATCCAGCGGCACCGTCCTGTTGTACGGGAAGCTCGCAGCCGTCGATGCGTGTACAACCTTCTCCGGCAGCTCTCTGTATGCTTCCTCTTCCCCATCGATTCCTTTCCAGAAGGGATACACCCCCGTGATCGTGTTCCTGATGCTCTCTTCCTGTGTCAGGCTCACCAGGTTCTTTCCGTATCTGACTTGCACTCCTCTGTCCTGTCCGATTTTGTTATGCAGCCTGACCGTCAGGTTGTCGAACTCATATTGGCCACCGTATACCTGCAGGATGGATCCTTGTTCCCCCTGCAGCCTCGACATAGCGCTCTCTGGTACGCTCTGGATGTATGGTGCTTGCGTCGTCCGCGTCGTTTCGAATGTGAACGGGCAATCCTCCGCAGCATTGTTTTGCAGCCCCTGCAGCGCATCCACAATGTTGGCTGCCGCATATGGCGATACCGGGATCAGTGCCAGTCTATACCTGATATGCCCAGCATAAACTGTCACGATCCCGTTCATCGGTCTTGTTATCTCGTAGATATCGAACGGCTGCATCCCCTTCCCCGGTGCCGGTTTCATCCTGATAACTCTATCCAGTTTGATCTCGTCGAACATCACCCCGTCCATCGGATATGTCATCACCATCTCGTACTCGCCGTTGATCTCCTGCGTAACTTTAGCACTTATCGCATCCGATAGCCTGCATATCATGTTTCTGGTTTCGAATGTCGTTGATCCTGCCGGATATAGTTCAATCATATGCTCCACCACCTTGGCGTTAGTTCGATTCTTTCAATCCCTCCCAATAGTTGTATCGTCGTTTTCCCCGGAGGCAGCTTTGGGAATCCGTCTCCGTCAATCGTCACGAGGTTGTTGCAGTTGTACTGCTCACAGAATGCGTTCTGGTTTTCACAGTCTATGTCGATATACGGGAATGTGTTCTCATCCACCTCCACGAAGGTTTCCCCTACAGAAAACGTCCCGGACCCGTATACCCTCATCAGAGGCAGGGCGTCGAAGTATGTCGGGTTGTATACACGCTCCGCCCTCATCAACGTTTGCTTTATCTCTCCTCTTTTCATCCACCTTTGAGGCTTTAAGTCAAACGTCAGCGTGAATATGCCCGCATCGCTCGTCCACAACACTTCGTCCACGTTTATCTGCCCTATAACTCTGCCCTTGCGGAAGTATTCCTGCTCTCTTTCGTCCTCCACGCGTCGGTACCCAGGTTTCGACAGCAAAAAAGCCCGCAAATCATCGAACCTGTGCCGGAAGTCCCGACGCATGAAGCAACTGTAAGAGGCAGAGATGTTCTTGAATCTCCCGTTGGAAATAACGAGATCACCACTCCTTCCCGGCACGGAGATTGTGGCCACATCATGCTCCGCTGCATTCCACGCGTTTTTCCCATTCGTCCACACGCCAAAATCCAGCAGCGGAGTTCCGTCAATCGTCAGCGTCTTGTGTCCGCTCATGTCATCACCGCCTGTCTTCGTTCTACCGCTTTGTAGATCCTGTCCATCACAATGTTGGCCAGCTGCTGAACGTCCTGTCCCTGGGCCCCGTTTACCACTATGCTGATGTCTCCATAGTTGTTCGTTGATCCAATCGCCGCCTGCATCGTCTCGTTTCCTGACGCCATCATCGACATTGCGTCAGGCATAACCCTCGCAGCCTCCGCTGCTCCTATCGCCATCCGCGACGCCGCCGTCTCGACTGTTTCTGCGTTCCTCTTGATGCCTTGCGCGAACCCTTCGTCAAACCATCTTCCCGTTTCCGCCATAACCGTTGACGGTGAGTTCACACCCAGCACGTAGTTGGCTTCGCCCTTCGCCGCTTCCGCCAGTTGTTTTGCAGCTGTCCTGGATTTTGCTGCGTTTTTTGCTATCCCTTCAGCGAACCCATCCGCGAAGGCCTTCCCCGTGCTTTCGGCAGACACCCCGCTCATCGCTTCCAGCGCTGCTTTCGGCACCTTCTTGGCCTTGTTCTTTACGTTCTCGATCGTTCCTTCGATTCCGGAGGCATATTGGTTCCCGGCCTTCGTTCCTTCGCTTGTATAATCTACGCTTCCCGCTCCGTCTTTCCCCGACGTCGCCATCGCGGATCCGGCTGCTTTCGTTTCACTTGCATGGCTCCGCAGCCCCATGTCGTACGTTGCTACGGCCTCTACTGCAGCTTCACCGAACCCGCTCGTCTTCTCGCGCACTCCACGCAGCGATTCTTCCCCTACCTTCGACGTTGCGACCCTCACCGGTTCTTTTTGCTTCTCCATCTGTGCGATGAACGCCTGCGCCGCTTCCATTGCGCTTCTATCGTACTCGATCCCCAGCTTGTCGAGTTCCTGCGCAGATAGGACCACCATTCTGGCGATTTCTTCAACCTGCGCCTGAGTAATCAACGATCCGTTTTCTTTTGCCGCCTGCACCATGTTGGAAAACGTCTTTGTGTAGTTCGTGTACTGTTCTTTCAGCGACTTGTCGGTTGCGCTTCCGGCTCTTAGGAGCGTGTTTGTGAACGCAAGTACCGCCTCGCCCATGTTTTTGTTCCCTGTCTCCATAGCTTCGACAAGGCCCTCATGGTTTTCAATTACCGCATTGTATCCCTCCATCGTTCCAACCAGGCTTTCGATTGTTTCCTCGTTGGTTTTCATCGCCTTTTCGGCTTCTTCTATTTGCTTTGTCAGCTCGTAGTAGTTCTGTTGCAGCTCTTGCTCTCCTGGCCCGTACCGGAACGCCCGTCCTTGCCTCCTGGAACGCTCCATCAACTTGTCGTACGCTTCTTGGATCTCGTTCCGCTCGTTCTCCAGTTTGCTCAGCTCTTCCGCCCTCTCGGCCCGTTCGTTGTATGCCGATGCAAGATCTTGACTCAGCTCCTTCTGCTTTGTCACAGCTTCCACGTAATCGTCCATATTGGCCTCGATTAACGCTTCCGCCTGTTTCATCTTGATAACTTCTTCGATGCTGCTCTTCAGTTCGTCATATTTTCGAATCTGCCCGTCTTTTAGTTCTATGTTCGTCCCGAGCGCTTCGTTCAGTTTATCTACGATGATTTTGGCTTCTTCTTCGTATCCTTCTTTGACCTTCCCCTGCTTGTCAACGATCGCCTTTAGTTTTTCCCATTCTTTTTCGTATAGTCCGAACGTAGTATTGATTTCGTCGCTGCGCCTCTCTCTTGCCTCCCTCGCTTCGTCGTATGCTTCAGCTGCGTTTCTGGCTGTTTCCGCAAGCCTCCTTTCCTCCTCGTTCAGGTGCGACATCTCGTCCCGGAATATCGTGAACTTCGCGACCCCGTATGCTATTGCCGCAACCATCGCTCCGATTGCAGCAGCCACCGGGTGTGCTATTAACAGTCCTATACCACTCGACAGCAGCCCCACCGCTTTTACCATCTGTCCAATTACTATGATGGCCGGTCCTGCCGCCGCAACGATCGCCGCTATTTGTATGATCGTCTCTTTCGTTCCATCATCCAGTCTTGCAAAAGCCTTCACCCATTCCTGGATCTTCCCCACAACTTTTCCGATCGTCGGTATTAGTTCCTTTCCGAGCTCTATCGACACTCCCTCAATCTGGCTTTTTAAGATTGTGAACTGTCCTTTCAGGTTGTCCAGCATCGTGTCGGCCATGCGTTTTGCCGCTCCCTCGGAGCTGCTTATAGCCTCTTCCAGCTTTCCATATTCCTCCGCAGATGTATTTACGAGCGCCAGAATTGACGACATCGCCCTCTGGCCTCCGAGCATAGCCGCCAGCTTTGCCGCTTCCGCTCCTTCTACTCCGTATGCAGCCCTTGCCAGATCTTCCAGGCTTTTCTCGTATTCCTCCTGCGTCATGGTTCCGTCTTCGAGTGCGTCATCCAGTTCCGCCACCTGGATTGCGAAGTCCTCTATTGATACCTCTCCCTCGCTGAATGACTCTCTCAGCTGCCCTATGACCTCTCCCAGAGATAGCATGTTCCCATCACTATCTTCCAGGCTTACCCCGAGCGCTTCCATCGCCTCCTGCACTTCTTTTGTTGGTTTTGCAAGCCTCGTCAGCACGTTCCGGAGCGAGGCTCCTGCCTGGCTCCCTTTGATTCCGTTGTTTGCCATCGTTCCAAGCGCAAGCGCGACATCCTGGATGTTGTATCCCAGGCTTCCTGCAACCGGAGCGATGTACTTGAACGCTTCGCCCATCATACCCACGGTCGTGTTTGAGTTCGCCGCTGTGGCTGCCAATACATCCGCGAATCCTGCAGCCTCTTCCGCCTTTAACCCGAACGCCGTCATTGCATCAGTCACGATATCCGATACCGTCGCCAGATCTTCTCCTGACGCCGCTGCCAGATTAAGGACTGCCGGCAGCCCTTCAATCATTTGTTCGCTTTTCCACCCTGCCAGACCCATATAATAGAGCGCGTCAGCCGCTTCCGTAGCCGTGAAGCTTGTCTTTGATGCCATCTCCAGTGCCACGTCTTCGAGTTTGCTCATTTCCTCGGCCGTGGATCCCGTTACCGCCTGGACCCTGCTCATTCCGGATTCGAAGTCCGCAGCCGTCGCCACTGCAGCCGTCCCTGCTGCCACAATCGGCAGCGTCACGTTCGTCGTCAGTGTTTTCCCTACTCCTGTGATCTTGTCGCCGGTCTCCTGGATCTTCCTTCCCACTTCCTCGAATCTGGAAGCTACCGCCTGCGCCTGCGCCTTTCCTACGTCTCCGAAGTTTCTCAGCTCTTGCTGCAGGTTCTTGAGCTCCTGCTCATCCGCTGCAATCTGACGTTGCAGCGCCTCCTGCTGCCTGATGACCTCCGCAGTCTGATCTTCTTTTCCGAGTCTTTCCAGCTCCGTCCTGGTGGCTTCCAGTCGTCCGTTGACCTTCTCGATAGAAGACGTCAATAACGCCTGCTTTTGTGTGAGCAGGTCCACATTGGTCGGATCTAATTTTAGGAGCTTGTCCACGTCCTTCAGCTGGAAGGCCGTGTCTTTGATCTCCTGGTTCATCTTTTTGAACGCCGTCATGAACTCCTTGTTGTCGGCGTTTATTTCGATGGTAATTCCTCGGATTCTCTGTGATGCCATCTTTTAACCTCTGAATGCGTCGAAGTCTTCCTGTGTTGCCTTGTAGTCGTATTCTTCCTGATCGTTCCCGCTTTCGGTCATCATGTCGAACACGTCACCCACGCTCATCTTTTCCATCTCGTCCAGCGTCAGCCCCAATTGGTACGCTCTTAACATGTAAAGGCCGACGGTGCTTTCACGCACCGTCAGCCTGTGTTTTTTTTTGGTTTCGATAATGTTTTTGTATTTTCGGTGTATACCGCAATGATCTCCGCCGCCACTTTTCCGCCTATCATGTCCATAGGGCCGAATTGCGTGGACCATGCCAAGAACGTTTCAAAGTTCGTCCTTTTGAAATCGTTTCCCTCCGCCTGCATTGCCATGACATATGCCAGCTGCTGAATCATCAGAGATTGATCTTCCTCTGACCTCTTCCCGCTGAAGTATGGAAGCAGGTCTTCTCCGAATACCTGTTTGTACCGGTAGGGCGTGGCTGCGTTTGCAGCCATCCCCACCGTCTTTTCTCCGATCTGTAATTCTCTAAACATCTCCGCCTCTCCTCTTCGTGTTTAGACCCCAGGGCCAGGTGCCGGCTGCTCGCCCGGAATGTAGGGCGCATCGAACCATGCATTGATGGTCGCCGCTTCCGTATCGTCTCCGGTGTTAGCCTTGACGATCCACATCATGGCGTCAGGAACCCAGATTGATCCTGCCTCGATGTCCAGCGTTTCCGTCTCGGGCTCGATGCTGGCCTCTTTTGTCGATCCGGCGATAGCCGGACGAGTCGCCACGCAGTTGTACAGCACGTATCTGGTGTTGCTGATGTCGTTTTCAAACTGGAACATCATCGCAAACGGAGATCCGGTTGCGGAAGAATCCTCCAGCATAACCTTGTCGCTTGACAGCACCATTCCCAGGATGTCTGTCTTGAATTTGTCCGGCACCAGGGCAGCTTCAAAGCTGCCGGAATATCCGTTGTTCGCAGCACCCTGCCAATACTTGATGTTGTCAGCGTAGAAGACGCTGAGCTCGCCTTCCTGATCCAGGGACAGGTTGACCGCCCCGGGAAAACGGAAAGGTGCATCATAGGTCGCGGTTCCATCGTCTGCGATGGTGGCCTTTGCAATCCACACGTTGCTCAGGCCGTACTTGATCTTTTTAGCCATTGATTAAAACCTCCGTGGTATAGATCGTCTCGAACAGCTTCTCGCTATCTATCACGACTCGCTCCCTCGTGTAGACCATGCCAGCTTCTTTCATGGCCGCTTCCACCTTTCGTTCCGTTTCGTCGTCCCAGAAGTCCTGGTATAGTTCAATGGTCAGCTGTTCTATCTTTGCATAGTTTGTGTTGTCTGCAATGAAGTCATTGTCCAGGCCATAAAAAAAGCATATGAACGGCGCGGCTTGTTCCGTGCCTTGCGGAAATTGATAGTAGGCATATGGCAGCCCGATGCTCGCGATCATCTGATCAATTTCTTGAAATAGCACTTGCAACCTCCCTGATGTATTCCTCCTGGATTTTCTGGTTCACATCGTATACGTGCGATTTCCCCGCATATTGACCTACAGTTCTGCCGCCTCGTCTTACTGCATGTCCATTCTCCAGTAGGTGCACCAGTCCCGGGTTCGTCTTGTTCCAGATGATCGCTTGCGATCCTACCCTCGTGGTCCTGATCTCGACGCCCCAGCCTCTGGCATAGACCTTTTCTCTGTCGCTTTCTCCAAAGATATCTCTGGACGTGTTCTTCAGTTCGCGCACTCCGGCCTGTCCCACCTTCTTCGTGGCTTCTTCCACGCTCAGTACGACCCCGTCCTGGTAATCAGCAAGGATCTTCCCTATCACTGTCGCAAGTTCCGGGATCTTTGTCTTCCTCGCCATTGGTTCCGCCTTTCCTTTCCGCATAGAGCTCCATGTAATCGTCGTCCGTCCTGTAGGTTCTGTATATCGCGTATCTCCTTCCCTCGTAGATGCACACCTCTTCGCCGCAGTAATCGCCCGCGAATACCGTGAACACGAACGCCGGATTGAGTCCGTTCCTTCCCCCTTCGTAGAACTCCGACCTTGTGACGCTCTCAATCTGACAGAATATCTCCCGGAGGGCCTTGTCTTTCTTCACAAGCACCCCCCGGTCATTTCGCTCCGTCTGCTCTTTTACGAGCACAATGACTCCATCCCTCATGTCTGGTTCATCCTTTCCCGGATTACCCGACTGTTCAGGGCGTATCGCACCATCCTCGGCATCCCTTCGCCCGTGTCACGTCTGCGCCACATCCATGCCGCATATATGACCACCAGGTTCCCGTCCGCCACATCGTCCTGGAGCGTCACACCCTCGTTTTCAATTTGTTTTTTGGCGGTTTCCAGGTACTGGACCAGCCGCTCGTCGTATCTCCCGGTCGTGATACCGAGATCCACCTTGATGGCTGTCAGCTTGTCCGATAGTGTCATAGCCCTGTTCCCTTCTGTTTATTCCGCCTTTTTGGTCTTCCGAGTCGTCCGCTTCTTGGGCTTTTCTTCTTCAGTTGCCTCTTCCACCTTCGGCTCTTCAACCTTCGGCTCCTGGACTTTCTCAATCATGACCATCCGCCGCCTGTTCAATCTCGTGCAGAGCTCTTCCAGGCGCTCCTTGGACACGGTTTTACCTTCCCGTGGAAAGATATCCCCTACCTTGTACGGATAGCTTCCGTCCTGAAGATCCTCAAACGCAACGACTACTCTGTACATCTTAGACCCCGTTTCCGCTGTTGGCCTTGTCCTCTGCGAAGGTCACATCGCCGGCTGCAGGAGTTTTTCCTTCCAGGCCGATGGCCACAAAGCCCAGGTTGTACAGCACCTTTCCGTCGTAGCGTGCGGTGCCCTTGAATCCGGTCTGATCCTCCAGCCAGAACGCATGCTCGGAGGTGCTGATTCTTGTGCCGGCACGCTCGACCAGCATGTACAGATCGAAGAATCCACCGATGATCACATCATCCGGCACGAAGTTCAGCACTTCGATCACGCCGCCGATGACAGGCATCGAGCCGTTCACTCCAGCCACCAGCGCACCGGCAGCGTTGACGGACAGGCTCTCGCTCACGATCTTGGTATATGTGGTCTCGTTCATCACCCACACTTTCGCCCCTCTACTGTACTTGCTCTTTGCAAGCGCCGCGTCGGTCACGATGGCTTTCACCAGGTCGATGCCGGTGGTTCCGGCTGCGATGGTGACGATATTGGCGGTCCCGGTCAGGGAAGTCATGACGCCAGTGGGCATCTTGACGCCGGTGCCGTAAAGTATCGCTTTGTCCAGCGCATATCCGATAGCCTGGCCAAGCACCCGGATCAGCTCAGCAGCCAGGTCGATGTCGCTGTCTTCCAACATGGCGTTGCACATGCGGAAGTACCCGCCCACCTTATAGCCATCGATCTCGATCTGGTCGAAGCTCAGATCCAGCTCGTTCAGGTTGGCGCACATCTCGGTCCATACAGCTTCCGGAATCTGCCCCTCGATTACCATGCGGCCTTCGCCGCGCACCCGGCGCACAAACACGTGCTTGTAGAGCTTGGAATACTCCATCACGTTCTCGCGCAGGAGTCCCAGCACCACGGTGGGGATCAGATACCCGACTCCGGTGATCTGGCGCTTTTCTTTGATTGCAGTTTTGACTTCGCCCAGGAACATCTGGACGTCTTCACGTGCGATGAAGGCGTCTCTTTCCTGCATAGTCATTCCGAAAAACTTGTTGCGGTTTTCCATGATTCTTTCGTCCTTCCTTTCGTGTTCCTTTTCTTTGTTCTCCGGAGGAGTCTGCTCGGTTTCCTGCTCCGCCTCTTCCTCGGCCAGCTCGCCTTCCAGCTCCTGGATCTCGCGTTCCAGAATGCCGGTCTGCTCTTCGTTGGCCTCTTTCTCGGCTTTGAACTGTTCCACCGCTTCCTCCACGACCTTCTGGTCGTCTTCGCTGACCGCTTCCTCGATAGCCGCTTCCAGTTCTTTCTCCCGAAGGCTCAGCTTTTCCGCCTCTTCCTTCAGGTCATTCAGAGCCTGCCGCTTCGTCTTCAGCTGCTTCGCCAGCATCAGTGCTTTCAATGCCATGTTTCAGCACTCCTTTCATTTTTTCGCGCCAGGCTTGCTGCCTGCGCTGCATGATCTCTTCGCGCTCCTTGCTTCTGGCCGACACGTTCGTCTCCTGATATGCCGGGAACGTGCAGATTGACACTTCCCACAGCTTCAGCTCTCTGATGGTCCAGTGGACGCTGCCATCTTCGCGGATGTCGGTATCCTCTCGGATGATTTCAAAGCCGATAGAGCACTGCGTCACATCCCCGCGCTCGACTCGTGCGTAGGCGTTGGTTGCGTCCGTATCTTTCGGATTGATTTCGATACGCCCCCACAGCCCTGTGCTGTCCTCCCGCAGTTCAAGCGTGCCCGCAGTAGTCCGTCCGACCACAAGCGTCGAATCATGGTTCACCAGAGCGCGAACGTCTCCGGCCAGTGAAGATGCAAAAGCTCCCGGTGCGATGCTCTCGCTCATTCCGGGTGCCAGATCATACGTGGAATCGAATACCGCGAAGTATCCCTCAATTACCAGATTGCCTGCCTCTTCGCGCGTTTGATATTGGCCATTGATAGGCCGCAGCTGTCTCAGCTGCATTTCGTCTCTCTTAATTCCTTCCATGTCGTCCTCCTCAGTTTTCCAGCTTCTTCTGATTGCCGCTGTCCTCATACGGGATATAATTTTCCAGAATCTTGAACTCCTTCAGCCCTGCAGGGGACAGGTGCATAGCATCCCGCCACTCGTCTCCGTTGATGAATCCCCTGTCGGCTCCCGCCAGCATCACCGATGACTTCTCCGCCAGGTTGTAATCCATCAGACTCCAAACGTTGAATTGCAGATACATGCTCGGAGATGTAATCAGCTTTTTTGTCATTTCCTGGGCGATGCTCTTCGAGATCGTCATGATCGTGGACGCTATGAAGCTGTTCCACTCGTCCTTGTTGTAGGATCCTACTCCCAGGACGAACGCCGGCACGCCTACCACCGCCGCGATCATCTTCTTGTCAAGCTCCACCGTGTCCTTGATCGCCAGATCTGCCAGCGACAAAGGCTTTACCTGCTCAACCTTGAATTTCGACGACGGCAGCACCCACGGGTCTCCAGCCCGTGCTGTCCTTACGTAGTCGTCCAGGATGATCTCTCTCCCTTCTGGCTGCGCCAGTCCCTCATCGTCTGCGTCGAGCATCACGATCAGTGACGGCTTATAATCGGACCGCATGAACGACTTTTCCGTGGCTGCGGCCTGGGCCAGGGCATCCGCCAGGTCTTTCAGGCTTATCTGCAAGCCTCTTCCCTTCCAGAGATAGATCGGATCCGGGTTCAGTGTGAAGTGCAGCAAACTTTCCGGCCTTCTGTCTTTCCCGTCTATCTGGACCTTGTAATCTCTGTATGATCCTTCGTTCGGAACGAAGCTCACCCTGCTCGCACTTATCGGTTCCAGGCTCTGGATCGTGCTTTGCCACGTGTGCGGTGCCACGATACTGTTTCCCTTTCCGTACAGCAGGAGATTCATCACGATTGCTTCCATCCAGGAGCTTCTTGTCATCGTCGGCATAGGATCAATGTCAATCTTCCTGGACAGTTCGTTGATGATCCTCTCGTCCCCGTTCTTCGTATTCGCCACAAGATAAATGGTCGTAGACGCAATCAGAGACGCGATCTTCCTGCACGCCGTCATGACTTCCGGATTGTCCTCCAGCCGCGTGTACCCTTCCGGACAGCACCATTCCTTGTCGCCTCTGATGAAGGCGATCTGGCCACTCGGCCTCTTGTCCTTGCCCTTCTCTTTTCGCTTGAATGGATTCCTCATGCGTTCTCCTTTTTGCCCCACCATGCAGAGCTATCCGTCTTTTTGCTTTGTCCCTCGATCATCCTGATGCAAGCAAAAACCGAAGCATCGAATAAATCTATCCTGTGCTCCGGTCTCATTTTTTCATATTGGACGGCATCATCCGTCTTTTCCACCGCCCTCACATTCTGCACACAATACTCATACGCGTCCGAGTGCAGATAGTAGAGCAGTCCGTCTTTTGCCATCTTCTCGATGTGCCTGAATCCCTGGCTCTTGACGTAGAAGTACTGCGGCTGGTCCACGATTTTGAATCCCGCCTTGCGCATCTCCGGGATGTATTCCTCGCCCGCGAACTTCCGGTCATGTCCTATTTCCTTGATTTTGAATCCGCGCTTTTTCATGCTCAGAAACCAGTTGACCACATCCGCCATGTTCACCGTCGGTGAATTGCAGATCGTCAGCCATCCATCCTCTTCCCACCCGAATAATGGAATCCCGTCCTTGTCTGCTTTCTGTGCTGCTTGTGGCCTCGGGAAGAATCCGTGCGTAATAATGATATCTACTCCCTTGTAGTTTCCATATAGCGCTGCAGCCGTCAGGTCGTACATCCTGGACAGATCCGCGCCTCCGTACCAGGATATCGGCAGCTTGGCCAGCTCCTCCATCGTCCAGTTGTACTTCCCGTCCGACGCCCTGAACTCGCCTATGTCGAACCACGCTCTCATTGCCGTAGTGTATATGTTTAGTGACCGGCTCAGGAATGACTTTCTCAGTTGCGGATCGTTCAGCGCTCTCACCGCCGCCTGCATCATCTCTTTCGGTGATATGGTCACTCCGTATGATGGATTCGCTTTTTCGTGCTGCTCTGCGCTTGTAAAGTCCACCTCGCCCTTTTCGTCCTCGTCTGCTTTGGCGATGAAGCAGAAGAACGGATCGTCTTCCACCGTTCCTTCCAGTACTTTCTTCGCGTGGTCCATCCTCCTGAAGCAAAAGCTGTTCGCGTCGTCTCCCGCAGATGAGATCCCGATGCATAATTTGTTCCGGTATCCCTTTCCGGATTCCTCGAACCGGCTATACTCCTCTTCGCTTACCACATGCAGCTCATCTATGATCTGAATGTTCGACACCAGCGAGTCGTGCTTTTTCGGATTCGATGCCAGGGCCTCGATGTCAATGCTCCCGTCAATTTCCCCCGCCTCGTTGTACATCTCGTATTTCAACGAATGCTCCGCGTTGTTGTCCCGGACCCTGAACTCTCCCAGGACGCCCTTGTATCTTAGCGAGTAGACGATATCCTCGAATGCCTTTGACGCCTGTTTCAGCGACGCTGCCACTATGTAAATCACCGCCCCGGATTTTCTCTCCAAGAGTGCCAGACCGAAGCTGAGCGCTGCTATAAATAGAGTTTTCCCGTTCTTTCTTGGGACCATGATCAGGGCCTGCTTGTATCTTCGTTCCTTCGTCCCCTTGATGTAGAATCCCAGCAAATTGTAAACGATGAATATCTGCCACGGCTGTAGCTTAAGCGGCTTGTTCTTCAGTGGCTCCGCCTGCATGTCTTCGCCCTCTTTATGGACCATGAATCTTTCGATGATCCCGATCACGAAGTCCGGCTCCTTTGTATGCAGTTCCAGGTCCTTGCGCTTCAGATCCGCCGTCCACCGGCTGCAGGCCAGCACCACTTCCTTGCCAGCCTTAATCTTACCCTTCAGCACATCCTTGGCATACTTTTCCGCAGCCTCCAGGTATTTGCTCTTTTCCATGCCCTACAGTTCCAGCCCTTTCAGCAGTTCTCCCATCCCGCTCTTCTTTGCCTTCAGCATGTCATCGTTTATCTTCTTCAGTCCCGCCGGAGTCAGACCCAGGTCTCTCCAGTATGTCAGTGCCTGGGCGTTCAGCTCCGACACCATCACGAGCATCGGATTCTTCACCAGGTTTTTCGCTCCCTGTTTGTTTGTGAATGTCACAACCGGCTGGCTCCCCGTCTTCTGGTAGCTGTCCTGAGCCTTGTCTCTCTCCTCCATGATCCCGGCCAGCGTGTCGATTGCATATTCGAAGTATGGTCTGTATGTACCCGCTTCCACGCATGCAGCCTTTATTCTGGCCTTCCAAGTTCTCCGTCTCAAAGCCGCCTCCTAAACTTGTGACTACTTCGTGCGTATTTGACATAATCCTGCACGATACCTCATGTGCACGTGCGTGCGCGCGCCGATAGGAAGATATCGCCCGGAATCCCACTTTTCTAAAAACCCTCCGCAGTTGGAAAAGGC
>Ga0326513_10000768_pt1 | contig 27179 bp, 46 predicted proteins | sample 2_2465_0518_D_FD_203654 | JGI IMG/M metagenome (GOLD analysis project Ga0326513, IMG submission 203654) | Bovine rumen microbial communities from UC Davis, California, United States - 2_2465_0518 | ecosystem: Host-associated > Mammals > Digestive system > Stomach > Rumen | place: USA... | reverse complement strand
GTATGAAATTCCTCTCGCTATAACGAAATACGTAAAAATCGCCGGAGATAGTGATAGCTACACGAAAGCGGTCAGCCTTAACCGTTTCTTCGGCGATTTAATTTTAAGGCAATTACTAAAGGCGGTAATTTATGAATAATCAACACGATCCAGCAAGAGAAAACCTTGTCATGACGATGGTCGCCGATGGCTATTGTCTCGAAGACATTCGGGACGCCGTTGGATACAGTTCTACGATGTGCGTCAGAGGCTTTTTGAGGAACAAAGGCATAAAGCACGTCCCGAAGACGCGGGCAAGGATAGAAAAGGACGCCAGGAACAGGGAAATTGTAAGGCTGCGGGAAGAAGGGTTTAAGCATTCAGAGATTGCTGAACTTGTCGGAGTAAATACGCCTGTAGTTTCTGCTGTACTTAAAAATGCCGGGTTCCACGGTCATAAGAAGGATGTACTTCAGAAAACGTGCAGGTTTTGCGGGAAACGCTTTTACACAGCATACGAACAAAAACTGTATTGTTCGGATAAGTGCCAGCGCGGATCATGGAAAAACAACGGGGACGTTAAGACGTGGGAGATCAGGCGACGGAGCAAGATGCGCGCCGCAATAATAGACCACGATATCACGCTCGAAAAGGTCGTCGATAAATATAACGGCATCTGTTCTATTTGCGGGAAACCGACAGATTGGGACGATGTCGTTTTTGTTAACGGGAAAAAATACGCTTCCCGGTTGTACCCGTCGATTGACCATATCGTTCCGATCAGTAAAGGCGGCGAACACTCCTGGCATAATATTCAGCTCGCGCATATTTCATGTAACGCGGCAAAAGGTGCGCGGCATGAATGAGAATTGGATTTACACCTACTACCAGCAGATTGCAGACGGCTCCGTAACGGTCGGATCGTGGATAAAGCTGATCTATACGAACATCATCCACGGACTTGAGCAACGGGAATTTTTTTTCGATCAGAAGAAGGCTAATAAGGCTATCGACTTCATCGAAAAAGAATGTCGGCATACAGAGGGCAAACTGGCGCCTGGATTCCTGAAGCTGGAACTATGGCAGAAAGCTCTCCTGTCTTGTATGTTCGGCATCGTGGACGAGGACGGAACGCGACATTTCCGCGAGGTCTTCGTCGTGGTCGGACGAAAGAACGGCAAGACGCTTTTAGCATCTGCGATTATTGCCTATATGCTTTACGGCGATGGCGAATACGGCGCGCGTGCTTATTGTGTAGCGCCAAAGGTAGCCCAGGCCGACATCGTTTACAGCGCGTTTTGGCGTACGGTGCAACTGAACAAAAAGCTGCTGCCGAAAACTAAACACAGAAAGTCAGATATCTACATCGACGAAACGAATTCGTCGTTGCAAAAGATAGCGTTGTCGGATCGTACTTCGGACGGCTTCAACCCGCACATATCCGTTCAGGATGAGCTTGCCGCATGGATCGGCGACAAAGGGTTAAAGGCTTATGAAGTTTTAAAGTCCGGCGCGGGTGCGCGCGAGCAGCCGATTATATTCTCGATTTCGACATCCGGCTATATAAACGACTCTATCTATGACGAACTAATGAAACGTTCGACGCGGTTCTTGCTGGGCGAAAGCAAAGAAAAGCGTCTGCTTCCGTTCCTGTACATGATCGACGACGTCGACAAATGGAACGATATAAACGAGCTGCGAAAAAGCAATCCGAACCTGGGCGTTTCTGTTCCTGTCGATTATTTGCTCGAAGAGATTTCCGTCGCGGAAGGATCCCTTTCGAAAAAGGCGGAATTCTTAACGAAATACTGCAACATCAAACAGAACAGTTCGCTCGCCTGGCTTCCGGCGGAAGTCGTAAATGTCGCTTGCGGCGAACCGCTCCGGCTGGATGACTTCCGGGAAAGCTACTGCGTCGGCGGCATCGACCTTTCGCAGACGCGAGATTTGACCGCCTGTGTTGCCGTGATTGAGAAGGACGGCGTTCTGAACGTGTTCGCCCAGTTCTTCCTTCCGGCGGAAAAGATAGACGAAGCGACGGCAAGGGACGGCGTGCCGTATAACCTGTACGTCCAGCGCGGGCTGTTGACGCTGTCCGGCGACAATTTCGTTGACTACAACGATTGCTATCGTTGGTTCGTTTCGCTGGTCGAGCAATATCAGATATATCCGCTTTGGGTGGGCTATGACCGGTACAGCGCTCAATACCTTGTACAGGACATGGAGCGCTACGGGTTCCACATGGATGACGTGTTCCAGGGTGAAAACCTTTACGGCGTGATCCAGGAGACGCAAGGCCTGCTGGAAGACCGGGCCGTTCGTATCGGCGATAACGACCTTCTGAAAATGCACCTGTTAAACAGCGCGATCAAAATGAGCACGGAACGCGGGCGCGGGAAATTGGTAAAGCTCTCTCCCACGCTTCACATAGACGGCACGGCGGCATTGCTGGACGCGATGACCGTCCGACAGAAACACTACGCCGACATTGGCGAAAGGCTTAAAAACGAGGGATGACATGGGTTTATTTGATGCGATTTTCAAGAACCGACCGAAACCGGAAGGACAGTTTACCGGCATCTTTAAGATGCTGAACGGCTACACGCCGCGCTTTACGTCCTATTCCGGCGGACTGTACGAAAGCGACCTGATCAGGGCGGCGATCAATGCGCGTGCCACGCACATCAGCAAATTAAAAATCGACGTCATGGGTTCGGCGCGTCCGGCACTACAGAACAAGCTGAAGCACGGCCCGAACAGATTTCAAACGTGGTCGCAGTTCATGTACAGGCTTTCGACGCTTCTTGATGTTCATAACACCGCGTTTATCGTGCCTGTTTACGACGATTACGGTCAGCCTTCCGGGATCTATACCCCGCTCCCGCATCGGTGCGAAATCGTCCAGTACGGCAAAGGCGAGAACGCGACTCCGTTCCTTCGGTATGAATTCGCAAACGGCGAGAAGGCGGCTATCGAACTTGAGTATTGCGGGATCATGACGAAATACCAGTACAAGAGCGACTTCATGGGCGAGGACAATCATGCGCTGCTTCCGACGCTCGACCTGATCCATATGCAGAATCAGGGCATTCAGGAAGGCGTGAAGTCAGCGGCGACGTATAGGTTCATGGCCCAGGCGAACAACTTCACAAAGAGCGAGGACCTGAAGAAAGAGGCGAACCGGTTCAGCGAAACCAATTTCGCGAAGGAAGCAAAAGCCGGTGGTCTTTTGCTCTTCCCGAATACGTATACGAACATCAAACAGATCGACAGCTCGCCGTTCGTTGTCAACGCCGCACAAATGAAGATCATACAGGAAAACGTCTACGAATACTTTGGCGTGAACGAGGACGTGCTGACCAATAGAGCCTACGGCGATGCGTGGAGCGCGTTCTATGAGGGCGCTATCGAGCCGTTCGCGATCCAGTTCTCCGAGGTCATGACGAAGATGCTTTTCACGCTCCGCGAGCAGACCGAAGGGAATAAGGTCATCGCCACGGCGAACCGGCTCCAGTATTTAAGCAATACCGAAAAGCTAAATGTATCGAGTCAGATGCTCGACCGCGGAATCATGAGCATTAACGACGTACGCGAGATTTGGAATCTCCCGCCGGTTGAAGGCGGCGACGAACGGATCATTCGCGGTGAATATTACAACGCAGACACAAAGATAACGGAGGATACCAATGGAACTGAAGAAGGAAATCAGGGCGTTTAATTTCGAGGTCCGCGCCGAACAGGACGAGGATCACGGAAGCATTATCACCGGACAGCCTATCGTCTTTAACGAACCGACGGATATCGGCTGGTACAAAGAGATCATAGCCGACGGCGCTCTCGACGATACGGATCTTCGGGATGTGCGGTTCCTTGTGAATCACAACACCGATATGATCCCGCTCGCACGCAGCCGGAACAACAACGCCAATTCTACGATGCAGCTTTCGGTCGTTCCCGGTTCGGGGCTTACGATCCGCGTCGACCTGGATACGGAAAACAACGCCGAAGCAAAATCATTGTATTCAGCCGTTAGCCGTGGCGACATAACGGGTATGTCGTTCATGTACACGGTCGACGGTGACGCCTGGGATGACTTGGATAGTGACTATCCGACCCGCACGATAACGAACATCTCGCGAGTGTTCGAAGTCAGCGCGGTGACATTCCCGGCATATGAAGCGACATCAATCCAGGCAAGAGGTCTTGCTGATGCGCTGGAGAGCGCAAAGGCATCGCTGGAGAGCGCCAAAGCCGAACGCCGTCAGATTGAACGCAAGAAACAGAAAATCAGAATCTTATCGGAGGTTTAAGACATGGAACTGAAAGATATGACGATCGACCAGCTCGAAGAACGCCAGGCGGCTATCGTAGCCGAACTGGATAACGACGACGCTGATCTTGACGCGCTCGAAGTAGAGGCGCGCGGAATCAAAGCCGAACTGGAATCCCGCAAGGCTGCCGAAGCGAAAAAGGCAGAGGTCCGTGCGGCGGTTGCCAGCGGCGAAGGCAAAGTTATCGAAAAAGCGAAAGTTGAGGAAAGAAAAACTATGAGTATGGATGAAATCAGAAATTCCAAAGAATACATTGACGCATACGCCGAATACATCAAGACGGAAGACCCGACCGAGTGCCGTGCGCTGCTGACGACGAACGCCACCGGCGCAGGAATCACCGGAAATACTGTTGCGGTTCCCGATTATGTCTATGAAATCACGAAGACAGCTTGGGAGCGTGACGGTATCATGAGCCGTGTCCGTAAGGCTTATGTCCAGGGCAATCTGAAGGTTGGCTTTGAGAAGTCGGCTTCTCCGGCGGTTCCTCATCTTGAGGGTAGAGCTGCCGTAGATGAGGAAAATCTTGTGCTTGGCACGGTCCAGCTTACTCCGGTCAGTATCAAGAAGTGGATCAGCGTATCTGATGAAGCTCTTGATCTGCGTGGGACGGCGTTCCTGGATTACATCTACGATGAGCTGACCTATCAGATCGCGAAAGCTGCCGGGGCTATGCTTGTTGGCGATATCATCCGCCTGGTTGACGAAGAAGACGGCCCTGCGGTCCCGAGCATTTCCGCTAACATCAGCGTTAGCACAATCGCCCAGGCTCTTGGCCTGTTAAGCGACGAAGCCGCTGATCCGGTCATCATCATGAATAAGGCTACCTGGTCTGCCTTTAAGGCTGCACAGTACGCTGCTCCTTATGCTGTGGATCCGTTCGAGGGTCTGCCGGTCATCTTCAGCAACGCAGTAGAGGCCTATGATCCGACCAAAACGAAAACTTACGCAATCGTTGGTGACCTTGGCCACGGCGCTCTTGCGAACTTCCCGAGCGGCGAAGAGATCAACATCAAGTTCGACGACACGACGCTGATGACCCAGGATCTTGTAAGAATCCTTGGCCGGATGTATGTCGGCATTGGCGTTGTAGCGCCTAATGCGTTCGTTGATATTGAGTCCGTAGTGGCTGGCAACGGCGGACAGTAAACATTAACTTTGGAGGAGGTCATAAAATGGTAACGAAAAACGAACCGAGAACAGCATATGAGTGGGAATACAAAGGGCTTTCAACAGACACAAAGCCGACCGATTGCGCTGTGAACTCTCTGTTTTTAGAGCTTGACACCGGCGATTTCTACTACTTCGACGGCGAAGATTGGAACAAAGTCGGAGGTGAATAATGAGCGCATTTTATGACCTTCTTCTTGCGAAGAAATTGAGCGGTGGCGGTTCTCCTGGCCCGGGGCCGTCGCCCAGCTCCGACGATTGGACAAGACCGAGCACGTGGCCTGATCTTGACAGCCTTGATTTGACCGATTTCGAGGGCGTTTATCTGACGTATGACCTGACAGAGTTCGGTGCCGATCCGCATATTGCGCTGAATGTCAGGACGCAGGACAACGCCGATTTCAATGTTGATCGTGGGCATATTTCCAATGGGGCGTTCGTTGTGGACGAATCATTTACGGGGCAGAGTCATACTTCTGACAGCATGACCCAAAGATTTCGGTTCAATGAGGCTCTTGATCCGGCAAATGGAAATGTTCAGCTGTTCCGAGTGACGACCACGACGTCGTTCTTGTGGATCTATTTCACGGGCGACGATGTGCACCCGGGAGTAGATCAGCCGTGTGTTGAACGATATGGACGATTGTCGAACGTGACCAAGATTGACACCTGGTATAATTCCGGGAGTTATAAAACGTATCAATGCTACTCATGGAGCACAAGATGGCTTCAGCACGATAAGGTTGTTGGCGTCGGTGCGAGTAATCTGATCACGACAATGGATTATACTTATTCGTTCTCTAATAGTCTTGAAAAGGTCGAGTTGGACGGGTGGCAAATGGGCGGATGTGCGCTGACGACACTTGGAAACGCGTTCTCGAACTGCTCTATGTTGAAAACCGTTGATATGTCGGCGTGGGATACATCTTCCTGGGTGCTGCGTAACATTTCGTCGACTTTTATGTATTGTGCGAATTTACGCGAATTGAAATGGCCGTCAGTGGTCAACCTTGCGGCTGCGTCGTTTTCTACGAATAACGCATTCCAGTTTTGCGGACTGAAATCTGTCGATTTTCGAGGATTTACGTTTGACAGAATCACGCAGTGGACGGGGAATCCATTCCAGCAAAACGCGTCATTCGAGACGATTTTAGGGCTTGAGAATATCCCGGCGGCAGCAATTCTGACGAACTGGAATAACTGTCCAAACCCGTCTTATTGCTATGGCTTGAAGAATTACAAGGGAATCCACTGTGCCGCGAATTATCAAACGTACTCAAACAACCAGGCATTGTCGGCTGAAAGTTTGGCGGCGATTCTTGCCAATCTCGAGGAGCCAGCAGGAACCGGCTACAACATTTCGTTACCGACGAATCAGAAGGCGCGTTTAACAGCTGCTCAAATTGCGGTCGCGACGGACAAGGGTTGGACGGTCAATTAGGAGGCATAACATGGCATCGACCGAACTGATTGAAAAAACTAAATTAGCACGGCGGATCAAGACGGACGCCTTTGATTCCGAGATTTCGGATCTGCTCGATTCCGCCATGCTGGACATGGGCGTTGCCGGCGTTGTGATCCCGGAAGAGCTGACTCCGCTGGTCGAGACGGCTGCCATCACCTATGTGGCTTGTCATTTCGGCGATCCCGATGATTATGACCGGCTGAAAAAGTCGTATGACGAGCAGAAGGCGCAGCTCTCCATGGCCACCGGCTACACAGATTGGGGTGAGGCGGATGGATAGGTCTGACGTTCTGAAGCTGATCGGGCAATCGTACGAACGCGATGACAACGGCGTCATGCAGTTAGTCGATACGACCGAACGTGAAATCTTCTGCCAGGTCGAAAGCATCACCCGGAACGAGTTCTTTGAAGCGGGCCGGAACGGTCTGAACCCGGAATATAAGTTCCTGATCTTCTTCGGGGACTATCAGAACGAGCGGGTCGTCGAGTACGACGAAAAGCGCTACGCGGTCTATCGGACGTTCCGGGGGAAGAACGATATCATCGAACTCTATGTCGAAAGACAGGGAGGCACCAATGGCGCGCAAGGTTAAGCCGGATCAATTTCAAAGCGCGATTCAGGACATTCTGCGCGACTTCGGGAACGACGTCGAGGAAGGCGTCAAAGAAGCCGTGAAGGTCGTCGTGAAACAGGGCGCGAAAGAAATGAAAGCCGCTGCTTCCGGCAGCTTTGGCGGAACCGGCAGATATGCCAAAGGCTGGACGTCGATGGTCGAAACGGGGCGCCTGTCCGCCCAGGGCGCGATTTATAACCGATCTGTTCCGGGGTTGCCGCATCTGCTTGAGTTCGGTCACGCGAAAGTGAACGGCGGACGCGTTGGCGGCGTTTCCCACATCGAGCCGGTAGAAAAAGAAACTATTGAAATGTTCGAAAAAGCCTTGAGGGGTCTTATATGACGACGAAACAGGTCGCGGATATGGTCGCCGAATTCGGCATCCCATCCGCCTATTATCAATTCAACAAGGATACCGCAACGGCCCCGCCGTTTACGTGCTTCTTCTTTACCACGAATAACGACGCGATTGCGGACAATTCCAACTACGTAAAGATCGAGCACCTGGCTATCGAAGTCTATACGGCAGCAGTTAAGGATTTCGAACTCGAAAGAACTGTCGAGGACGTTCTTGCGTCTCACGGGATGGTATGGACAAAAGGCGAGGCGTCTATCGATAGCGAGCAACTTTATGAAGTCATCTATGAAATGGATGTCATTATAACGGAGGTATGACATGGCCAACAAAATCAAATTCGGACTTAAAAATGTCCACTATGCCGTGGTGACGGAAACGGTAACGGATGGCGTTACGACCTATTCCTACGGCACGCCGGTCGCATGGCCCGGAGCCGTATCCATGAGCCTGGACGCGGAAGGTGATGAATCTACGTTTTACGCCGACAATATCGCCTACTTCTCGCAGTTCGCTAACAACGGATATTCGGGATCGCTTGAGACGGCTCTGATTCCTGAATCCTTCAGGACGGCGGTCCTTGGCGAGGTCGCAAGCGACACCTATCTTGTCGAGAAAGCGGACGCGGTTACAAAGAAGTTCGCGCTTGGATTCCAGGTCCAGGGCGATGTTTCCGAAACGCTGTTTTGGTTCTACTACTGCACAGCGTCCCGTCCTTCTACGGAAGCGAGCACGAAAGAGGAATCGATCGAACCGCAGACCGAGACGATGGAATTCACCGCCACGGCAAGACCGGACACCGGCAACGTGCGGATCAGAACGACCGACGCGACGACAGCACAGGACCGCGCGGCATGGTTCAACGCTGTCGTGGAACCGTAAATCAAAGCATGAGGGAATCGTATCTAACGCGGTTCCCTCTTTTTTCGAAGACGGGAGGCACACATGGAAAAAGAGATCAACATCGAGGGCAAGCTCGTAAAATTCAAAGCCACGGGAGCGACGCCTATCTTCTATTCGCAGTTATTTCCGGGCGAAGATTTTCTTGTCAGCCTGCAAACGCTGATAAAGCACACCGGCAAAAGCGGAGACATCCCGCCGAATGTTCTCGAAACGTTCGCGAAGGTGGCGCTTGTCATGGCAAGACAGGCAGATCCGAGCCAACCGGATAACATCATCGACTTCCTGGATCAGTTTGAAATGTTCTCGATTTACGACATTTTGCCGCAGATTTTGGAGCTGTGGAACCTGAACACGAAGGGAAGGTCAACAAGAAAAAAAGGCAACGGGCAATAGACAGAGAGCACAACACAGCGGTCTATCTGCTCCGGTGTAAACAGATAGGCTTTACTATTGCCGATTTGGACGCTCTCACAATGGGCATGATAAACGACGTTTTTATCGAATCCGCCAACGATGAATATGATTACGATCAGATAGCCACGGCGGAAGATATAGCGAGGTTATAATGGCGAGAAATATCAAAGGTATTACCATCGAAATCGGCGGCGATACCACAAAACTTGATAAGGCGCTAAAAGGGGTCAATAATTCGCTTCGGACGGCGCAGAGCAATCTCCGGGACGTCAACAAGCTCCTGAAGATGGACCCGACGAACGCGACGCTTCTCCAGCAGAAGTATGACAATCTTCAGAAGGCAATCGGCGCAACGCGTGAAAAGCTGGATACGCTCAAAGACGCGGAGAAGCAACTTCAGAGCGCTATGGTCGACGGCGGAACCGAAGAGCAGCAGCAACAATTAGAAGCGCTTCAGCGCGAAATCATCGCGACCGAACAGAATTTAAAGGAACTGGAAGGAACGACGGGTTCCGGGTCAGCTAAAATGGCGGAGATTTCTGCCGTTACGGGCGAATGGTCGGAGAAGCTTGAAACGGCCGGTAACGCTATGATGCCGGTGACGGCTGGCCTTGCCGCGATAGGCGCGGCTTCGGTCGGCGCGTTCCGTGACGTTGATCAGGGGATGGATGCCGTCGTAAAGAAGACGGGAGCAACGGGCGACGCTCTCCAGGAGATGAAGGACATCGTTAAAGACTTGGCGACTTCTATCCCGACGGATTTCCAAACGGCCGGCGATGCGGTTGGCGAAGTGAACACGCGGTTCGAGCTTACCGGTCAGGCGTTAGAAGACTTGTCGGAAGACTTTATCAAATTCGCGATACTGAACGATACCGACGTGACATCTTCTATTGACTCGGTTCAATCGGCTATGGCTGCGTTTGGCATTTCAGCCGACGACGCGAGCGCGTTCCTGGACACGTTAAACGCTGCCGGGCAGGCTACGGGTACTTCCGTTAGCACCATTGCCGATAATATGAAAGCGAACGCTGTAGCGCTTCAGGAAATGGGTATGAGTGCATCCGACGCGGCCTTTTTCCTTGGCGGACTCGATAAGAGCGGCGTGGAGGCTTCGGCGGTGATGTCCGGCCTTCGCAGAGCGTTACAAAACGCGGCGAAAGACGGCGTTCCGCTCGATGAAGCCTTGTCATCGCTTCAGGATACGCTTACAAACACAGACTCGGATACAGAGGCATTTAGCGCGGCTATGGAGCTTTTCGGCAATCGGGCCGGTCCGCTTTTTGCCAACGCGCTGAAAGAAGGCAAAATTTCGCTCGACGACCTGGGCAAGTCGCTCGACGAAAACGCCGGTAACGTCGATACGACATTCGACGAAATGAACGATCCGATCATGCAATTCCAGCAGACGCTAAATTCTATCAAAGAGCCTTTGGCGGAACTTGGCGCGGTACTGTTGGAACTTGTTGCGCCGATGCTTGAAAAGGTCGCGGAAGCCGCTGGTAAGGTCGCGGAATGGTGGGCTAATCTCTCGCCGCAGACGCAGAAGCTAATCGCACAGATTGGCGGACTTGTGGCCGTCATCGGTCCGGCGCTTATCATCGTCGGCAAGATCCTGGGCGTGATATCGTCCGTTTCGGCTGCACTCTCGACCGCCGGGCCAATCATAGCCGCCTTAACGGGGCCTGTTGGTCTTGTCGTTACGGCCATCGGGCTTCTGATCGGGACGCTCGTCCTGATGTGGAATAAATCCGAAGCATTCCGTGATGCAGTAACGACGATTTGGAACGCGATCAAGAACAAGATCACCCAGGCGATCAACGGCGTAAAGCAATCGTTCGCGAATCTGAAGGCAGATATCGAGAAAATAAAGACAGCCTTCAACAATGCGAAAACGACCATCACGAACGCGTGGAACGGCGTCAAGACGGCTATTTCGAATGGTGTCAGCAATGTCATATCAACGATATCAGGACTTCCCGGACGGGTCGCTGGTGCGTTCTCCACACTCAAAAGCAACGCGCTCACCTGGGGCAAAGATATGATTCAGAACTTTATCAACGGGATCACGTCGAAGTTCCAAGCGATCAAAGATAAATTCACCAGCATCGCGGACCTCGCGAAGAGCCTGTTGGGCTTCTCCGTGCCGGATGAAGGACCTATGTCTGATGCTGATACCTGGATGCCGGATATGATCGACCTGTTCGTTCAGGGCATCCGTGCGAATCAGGGACGGCTTCAGGCGGCAATGGAAGGACTCGCGGGGGGCATGGTTCTTGACCCGTCGGTCGAACCGGTCAGCACAGGAAGCTCGATGGCTATCGAGGCGATGCTTGCGCGGTATCTGCCACAGCTTGGGAACCAGCAGATCATCCTGGACGACGGGACTCTTGTCGGGAAGACGGCGCCCGCCATGAATCGAGCGATTAAGAACATCAATTATAGGAGTTCGAAATTATGAGCAATGCACTAACGAACGGCGCGACGATTACGGTCGTTAGTTCCGGCGCGTCCTACCATACTCTGACGGATTGGAATCTCGCGATCAGCAATACCGATTATATCGGCGATCCCGAAGTCAACGAGACGCTGGTACAGATTCCGGGACGAAGCGGGTTCTATGATATTTCGGAAGTGGTATCCGGCAAACCGACCTTCTCCACACGCAAGATCAGCCTGGAGGTCGGCGGTCTGCTGAATGATCGGCAAGAATGGGATAATGAGATATCCCGCATTCGCAACCTGATCCACGGGCGCGTTGTTCAGATCGTTTTCGATAACGACCCGCTTTGGTACTGGCAAGGGCGCTGTGAGGTCGTGGACTTTGACCGCTTCCGCCGGTTAGGGACATTTAAGATTCAGATCCCGAACGCGCTCCCGTTCAAATACTATGTCTTTGACAGCGCGGACTCTTGGCTTTGGGACCCGTTCGACTTTGAGGACGGGATCATTCCGGGCTATACCAGCATCGACGTAGAAGACGAATCGTTGACGTTCTCCGTCGGAGCGCTGCCGGTGAATCCGATCATCAAAGTGAATTTAATCACCCGGGTGCCGTTCTATGTATCGTGGGATACGCATTCCGAAAGGATCGACCACGAAGGAACGTATCGGTTCCCGGATATGATCCTGTACGACGATACGGTCGTTACGTTCAACGGCGCCGCAAATATCACGGTCACATATAGGAGCATGAGCCTATAATGTACAGAATGATTTTAGACGAAGCTACATATCGATACGCAGATACGAAGTATATCTACTATCCCGGAGATTACGAATTTAGCGTTTCTGACTTTTCCGTGAATCTGTCGATCGAGGAATGCAGTACGATCCAGTTCACGATCTACCCGGATCATCCTTATTACAATGATTTCATACTTCGAAAATCGATGATCTCGTTCTACCGGGATGATAAGCCGCTCTTCTACGGGCAAGTCCGAGAGGTTTCTACTGGCATGGACCGCGCGAAAACGATCTATGCCGTGAGCGAATTGGCGTTTTTGCTGGATACGTATCAGGTACCGCAGTATTACAGCGGCCAAAACTTCGAGTGGATCGTTGGCGAGATGCTTATCAAGCATAACGCCATCGCCGGAGCTGATAAACAGTTTAATCTTGGCGACGTGAGCGGTCCGGGATTAGATTATCAGGGGCTGCAAGAGATTTCGACGAACTACGATCTGACTCTCGACGTCTTCCGGAATCAGATGTCCCAGTATACACAGAGGACGAACAGGGGGCCGCGCTCGTTTCAGCAATATATCAACGTGCATCATGTGCCTGACGTTGCTTTTGCTCCACGATATCTTGATATCTTCAACTTTCACGCCGGTTCGAACGTGCCGGATTTCATCAACCAGCCGATCCGGCTGAAGCTCAATCTGATGGAATTCGAAAGCGCTGCCGATTCACAGGATTTTATAACGGCGGTGGTTCCGCTGGGCGCTGAACTTTCTACGGAAGCCGCGCCGGGGGTCAAGAACCGCGTCACGATAAAGAGCGTGAACGACGAAAAGCTCTACATTCAGAACGACATGAACGTCGCCGATTTCGGATTTATTTGCGAGGTCGTGGAGTTCGACGGCATTACGTCCCCGTCACAGTTGAAATTGGAGGGGCAAAAATACCTATACACGAAAAGCGCGTTCAATCGCAAGATCGAGCTGACCGCTTTCGATTTATCGCTGATAAATGTGAACTACGACCAGTTCGAAATCGGTAAGCGCGTATGGGTGTATGAGCCGTATCAGGAAACGGCGGAAGACGAATTTCATACACAAGAATACATTGCAGACGAAGCCGCGTACGGCACAAAATCCGCCTTCGGGATCGTGGCGATGAACATCGTCCCGCTAAATCCCGATCAGAGCACGATGACGCTTGTAGGATAGCCAGGAGGGAGAAACATGGCAGATATTAGTCAGGAAATCGCCGCTTTTCAGAGCGCAAAATACGGCGAACAGGTTCGGTCTTCGATGGTGAGCCTTGCCGAAAAGATTAACGACGAAGTCGATCAGGCTTCCGGTAACATCGAGGGATTCGGGATAACTATCGGGACCGTCGAAACAGTCGCACCGGATCAGACGGCAGAAGTCACAGTTACGGGAACGCAGTACGCTCCCGTTCTTAATTTCAAGATTCCGCGGGGCGCTGACGGCGGCGTTGCCGGGGACATCTCACAGAATGCGGTCAACTTCACGGAAGCGTCCGAACGGACCGCACTGACGACCGGTCAATCGCTGGCGATAGGCTTCGGAAAGATAAAGAAATGGTTTTCCGACCTTCGGGGCGCGGCATTCTCTGAAGTCGAAAATTCGCTCACGGAAACGGATGCCGGTTCGGTACTTGATGCACGACAGGGCAAGTACATAAACGATAACTTTGTCCACAACACCGATCTGACGTGGAAAGAACTTGCCGGCGTTTCGCTTCCGGTCACGCTTGCCGGACCTTCGTCCAGTTATACGACTGTCGTAGCATCCTCGCAGACGATCATGACGGCGAAAGAAGTCATGATTTTTGTCGGGTCGCGCGGGCTTCATTTCTTTAACTTCGGCGGTACGGAGAGCCAGGGCGGTAACTTCGTTCTTGATACGGGTACAGCGAACGCGCTTTCGAGCGGGTACGCCACGTTTTACGATGTCCGCGTGGACTTTTCGACAGGCAAGATCGACGGACGTCAGACAGTCAAGAAATCGAACGCGGCAACGACACAGGTAACGGCTATTTATTACAGATAAGGGGATTGAACATCATGGATAGAATCAAAATCGTAATAACTGCTTGTATGGCTGCCGTATCGTCCTTCCTGGGCGTTCTATACGTGCCCGTCTGCCTGTTGGTTCTATTTAATGTCATCGACTACATCACCGGCCTCATGGCTGCCAAGAATCGCGGGCAGAAGATTTCAAGCTATCAGGGCATTCACGGGATCGCGAAGAAGGTCGCCATGTATCTGCTGATCATGGTCGCCTGGGGGATTGACGTGCTCCTGATTCAGACAGCGGACATGTTAAGCATCACGAACCCGTTTAAATTTGCTATCGCTTGCGTGGTGGCGGTGTGGCTGGTACTGAACGAGGCGCTTTCTATCCTCGAAAATATGGTCGATACGGGGGTTCCGATGCCGCCGTTTTTGAAACCGTTCATCCAGCAGTTGAAGACAAAGGTAGAGGCGGAGACAGAGACGCCGGAGGAATAAGTATGTACATTCCAGATATATCTCATTGGATTCCTGTCCGCGATTGGGATACCGTGGCGAAGAACTGCCCGTTTATGATCTCCAAGGCGACGCAGGGGACCAGTTTTATAGATTCGTATCTGAATACGTTCATCGCCAACTGCGAGAAGTTCCGCATTCCGTACTGGCTTTATGTGTTCCTGGATCCGGGAGCAGAAAAGGCACAGGCGGAGTTCATGGCCAAGGTCTGCAAGCCGCTGATCGGTCCGTTCTTCCGGGGTTATGTCCTGGACGTTGAGCGGAACAATCCGGCGAGCGGTGTCCAAGCCGCCCTGGAATACATCCAAACGCAGAGCGCCAAAACGATGATCTATACCATGTACGCCCAATATGGCATGTACGCGGCAGCCATCGCCAAGCGCGGCGAAAACTGCGCGTGGTGGGAGGCTCGCTATGGCAAGAACACAGGCAGCTACTCGATGCCGTGCCACATCGGCGCAGACATGCACCAGTTCACCAGCAAGGGCGTATGTCCTGGCATTGGCAACGCGGTCGACCTTAATCGGCTGACTGGTAGCAAAGAACTGGCATGGTTTACCGGCGAGAGTGTGCAGCCGGATCCGAAAGAGGAGGAAGATAAGATGATGGGTTTGATTGTCAACGACCACAAGATTTATTTTTACAATATTCCGGCGAAGGTCATGTACCACGTACCGAATCCGGCGGCGCTTGACCTGTTAAAGGCCGAGTATAAGAAGGAATACGGCAAAGAGATCCAGTATCTCCAGCCGGTACACTTTAACACGCTTAAAGCGCTGATTAAGGGGAAATCAATTTGACGTGCTTCGTTTTGCTGATCGTTTTGTTCCTCCTGGTTTCCGATCGGCGATATAGACCGTAGCGCCCGGTCTAAAATAATAGGCGCTTTTTATCATGCCCGGTGCCGTTGGTCTTCTCACTCCCGCCTTATGCCAACGGCTTAATCCGGGCACTTTTTTTGATGTCTTGGACAGCATTTTCGCGTGTGCGCATAGGTCAAAAATGCACACGAAAATGCACACGGCGCGAGCGGAAGCGCAGTTTGCGACGACGAGGAGAGGTAGCGAAGTGGTCATAACGCGGCGGTCTTGAAAACCGTTTGTCCGAAAGGGCGCATGGGTTCGAATCCCATCCTCTCCGTAAAATGGAGAACTTCACAGATGTGGGGTTTTCCTTTATTTTGCGGTAAATTTCCGATTTGTGTGCATTTAACCCAATCCCTTTTTCGGACTCATTTCTGACCGAAATGCACACGAAAATGCACACGAAATTTGCTAAAAAAATCACTTGAAATTCTTTTCATAAAAATCATTGATCACGTCGTTCGCCTGTTTCTCATAGGTGTCTATTTCGTTTCGATAAACCCTTTTCATGGTCGAATCCGTCGCGAATCCGTGGCGGTGCATGATGTACTGGTCGCCTACGCCAAGCGCGTGCGCGATGCTTACGGAGAAATGGCGCAGATCATGGAACCGGGTGTCGATTCCGGCACGCTTCCGGATGTGGAACCAGCGGTCCGTGATGGCGTGAGGTGTGAGGTGCGTGATCGGTCCGTCGTCCAGCGCCGCCAGTTTATCAAAGATGAACGGGGGAAGGATTATGGTGCGTGTACTGCTCCTGGTCTTGGTCCCCTTGGTTACCAGCGCGTTATTTTGATCCATGACCACCGCCCGATGTATATAAACGGCGTGCTGATCTTTGTCCAAGTCTTGCGTGGTAAGACCGACGATTTCCGATAGGCGTAACCCACATATCCCGAGTAGAACGGGAATCTCCATCTTTGTGTCTTTTACGTCCTTCAGAACGCGCTTCAGGTCGTCCGCATTCGGCACGCTATAGGCTTTTCGTTCGACCGTTGGCAGATTTACGCCTCTTGGCGTTGGAACTCCGTGGAAGCCCATAGACGCGCTCACAAGGCCGAATATGTTGCGGATGGACTTCGCAGAGTAGTCCTTAAGGAGCCGCTTCACAAATAGCTGGAGGTCGGCGGTCGTGATGTCGGATATCTTCCGGGCGTGGATGTCGTCCTTCTCGATCTGCTTGAGCCATGCGCTATACCCTCTGATCGTGGAGGGCGATAGCGTCCCGTCGGATGCGTCGATATACGCCTGAATAGCCTTGGAGAGCGACAGGGAGCTTTTCGGCGCCTGGTTCCTTCCGGCGGCAAACTCCGCGGCCATTAGCTCCGCCTCCTGTTGTGTCTTCGCGGTAAACGATTTTCTAATGCCGTCCTTCTGCACCTGAACGCGGTAAGCACCGGACGGCAGCATTTTAGCCTTTCGCATGGTTCTCCGTTTCTATATCGCTTACGTCTGTTTTCTCGAAATCCAGGTCATTTATGTGCTTCAGTTCTTTCCGGCACGCCTCGCGTTGTTTATCTGCCGGAAGGCTTTGCTCGACATATACGGTATAGCCTTCCACGCACTCGCAGACGATGGCGTTCGCCTTGCCGTGAAGATCCACAGGATATATCCAGGCGTTCCCGATCCGTTCCATCTTCTCACCTCCTGGACTATATCGTAGCGGTTTGGCTGTACAAAAGAATGTACATCAGCCATCGGGGTTAGTCGCCTTCATGCGTTTCGCCATATCTATCAAAAACTTCATATCTTCCGGCGAAATATCGCGGGACGTATCGAAAAGCATCCGAAGATCCGGGTTCTCGAAGATTTCCTGGGCGATGGCTGCCGATTCCTGGTTAGTATAGTAGGCCGGCTCTTTGCCGGTCAGAAGATACTCGACGGTCACGCCGAAGTATTCCGCGATGATCTGCATCCGCTCGGCGGACATGCTGCCGTTCTGCAGTTTCCGGATCGAGGCGTTACTGAGACCGCAGGCTTTTTCGACGGCGTGCGGGGTCACGTGATATTGGTCGCACAAACGCATTACTCTGTCATAAACATCCATAATTTCTCCATTTTGAAAAAATGCTAAATTTTCAGTTGACAAAGCATAGGCTTTTTGCTAATCTGTTGATTGAGGAAATTTGCTAACAAAAAGACCTTTGAAGATAGCCGGCAGGCTCTTCAAAAATTCAATAGCTTGGGCGTCTTATATTAGCATATTTCCTATGTTAAGTCAACAGGAATAGGAAGGAGGGAAAATGGTAAACAAAATCAAAGAGCTTTGCGAGGAGCGGGGTATTTCAATCTACGCGCTGGAGAAGGCTCTCGAATTAGGCAACGGAACAATCGCCCGCTGGGATGTTTCGCGCCCGAGCGTCGACAAAATCGCAAAGGTCGCGAAGTTCTTTGACAAGCCTATCGAGTTCTTTATCAGTTAGAAAGGAGGGATACCGTGATCCGTTTAATCGGCGGATACTACATCAAGGCAGAACAGTACGGCTATTCGCTCTGTAAGGGCGAACCGAAGAAGACGTACAACAAGGACGGGAAGCCGACCTACGCGTACAACGTCAAGGGCTACTACGGAAGCGTAGCACAGGCCATTGAGGGGTGCAGACGGGAATTAGTCCACGAACGGTTCCAGAGTGGCTCGTACGGGCTCACAGAGGCTGTTAAGGCTATCAGGGAGATCAGCAGGGACGTCATGGAAGCGCTGAAGGACGTAGACGCATGAACGCGCCGAACAAACACGAATTAAAGGAGGAAGAAACATGAATACAAAGCAGACACTCGGCATCATCGGAACACTCGGGCTCTTCGGAGCGTTCTTCAGCTATCTGGGCGCGGCTCCGGGCATGGAGGACATGTTCAGAGCGCTGATGATGATCGTGACGCTCTCGGTCGCGATCCTGGCGTTCCGGGCTCTGATCGCGATCAAGGCGTCACGCAAGTCTGAAAGATGTCTCACGTCAAACAGACAGTTTCATAATATCAAAGTTTCGGAGGTCTGTAAATGACGGCCGGATATGATCCTTACCATTACGTTGCGGAAAACGAATGGAAGGAGTTCGAAGCCGAAAAGGCGGCGCCGAACTGCGACATCTGCGGCGAGAAGGCTATCGGGACTGTATACGAACTGGGAAACAGGTATATCTGCGAAAACTGCATGAGAAGCGCGATCAGCATCGTCCAGCGGAATCTGATCGTCATGGTATCGGAGAAATACGGTCATCATCCCGACGGCGATATCATCATCAACGCCGTTCAGAGCATGATCGACTCGTTCGATTTTTCCGAATACCTGGCGGATATGGAGGCGGTACGATGACAAGTTCGATCTATGACGCAAGACAGAACGCTGCCGATCAACAGTACCAGGCATCTCTTCCGCGCTGTCACCATTGCCGTGAGCCGATCGATGACGAAGTATTTTACGTAATCGACCGATGCAACTATTGCCCGGAGTGCGCGTTTAAATGGCTGGAGCGCCGGAAGCACAAGAATAAGGAGTATAGACATGAATGAGAAATATCTGCTTCTGAAAGAAGCGAACGAATCAATCAAAACGACGGACATCAAAGGCAAGGATTACGCGCCGGTTAATCAGCGAATCAAGGCGTTCCGCATGGTTCACCCGGAAGGCATGATCTCCACGGACATGGTCATGAACGAAGGCGGCACGGTCATCTTTAAGGCTGTGGTTTACAGCGATGACAAGCGGGTCCTTGCGACCGGGTTCGCGTCAGAAAAGGCGGGGTCGTCGAACATTAACAAAACATCGTGGCTTGAAAACTGCGAGACTTCAGCCGTTGGTCGTGCCTTGGGCTTTGCCGGTTTCGGCATCGATACATCTGTCGCAAGTAAAGAGGAAGTCGAAAACGCCACAAAAGCACAGGAGGAACTGGACCGTGAACACCGGGACGAGATCCGGCGCAAGGTCGACGCGCTGGAACTGGTCTATGAGGAAGACGGCGGTAAGCCTCTGACAGACGTCCAGCGTTTCACTCTCGAAAATCTGCTCGCGTCTAACGGAATCCCTGTTCCGTTCATCCTCTCCCACTTTAACGGCGTTAAGAAGCTTGATGACCTCACACAGGCCCAGGGCGCTGTTATCGTCTCGAAGATAGACGGCATCCGTCGCCTGTATGGGAAGGAGGCGGGCGCAAATGAACAATCCTAATCACAGCACCATCGACGATTATGACATGCCGCCGCTTGAATCGCTGGACCCTAACGGCGTCAACCTCCTGTTGTCTGCCGTACTGGAAACCGCTGTCAGGGACATCGTCGGCGGGTTCCGCGTATACCTTCAGATGAACGCCAAAATGATCGACATCCCGAACTACATGAACATGATCGACCGGATCACGAAGCTCTTACCGCGTAAAGGATGGCATGGCGGACGGATGCTTCAGGAACGCAAAAATCAGTACAACTACTGGCTGAAGCGAATCGAACTGATTCGTACGATGATCGATTCGATTAGATTCCTCGATGGCGACTGGTGCGCGCTCATGATCGGCTCGAACGACAGGCTTCTCGCGCTTGAGAACGCGGCGGATCAGACGAACGCCTGGATACTCGACAAGGCGGCGAACAAGATCCCGAAGCGCCGATATAGTGACGTTATCACGTTAAAGACGCGGCGCGAATGGAGCGCTTCCGGCTATGTCGTGCGTCGGGATGAAGTCGCTACGGAGCTTCCTGTTCTGATGGTTAAAGACAGGGACCACATAGCGATCAACAAAAGACGATACTTCACTAATTACCAAGTTATTGAGAAACGGAGAACGGACAAATGAACAAAGTCACATTACTGGGACGATTAACGGCTGACCCTGAAATCAGGTATGCGGGCGAGACGGAAATCGCTAACTTCACGGTCGCCGTAAACAGGCGCCGGAAAGAACAGGAACACACTGCTGACTTCCCGCGGTGCGTGGCGTTCGGCAAGGTCGCCGACCTGATTAACAAGTACTTCCGCAAAGGCTCGCAGATCGGTATCACGGGGCACTTGCAGACAGGCAGCTATGAGAAGGACGGGCGTAAGGTCTATACGACCGATGTAATTGTCGAGGAAATCGATTTTGTAGATAAAAAACAGGATTCAGACGATTGGACGAACGCACTTCCTGGCGACGATCCTTTCGGTTTATAGGAGGTAAATCATGGCAAATAAAAAGACAAAGATCGACGAAGTTCTGCACTATCTCAAAACGCACAAGCGAGGGATCACCCAGCGCCAGGCTATCGAGAAGTTCGACGCCTATCGGCTCGCAGATATCATTTTCAAGCTGAAGAAGCGCGGCCATGTGATCGATACGATCAAAGAGGAAAGCGTCGGAAAATACGGCAAAGAAACGTATGCCCGCTACGTACTTCGGAAGGCGGCATGAGGTTCGTGATATCCGGGAGGCTGGACGGCCTGAACACGCTGATAAGCGCCAACCGTGCCCATTGGTCGAGGGGCGCAAAGCTGAAGGCGAATAATGACCGGCTGGTCAGGGATGCCATACGCGCTGACCTGGGCGGCTGGTCGACTTCCAGCCCGATACGGATTCGAATCGATTGGTATGAGCCGAATGTTAAGCGGGACCCCGACAACGTGTTTTCGGCGGTGAAGTTTATTCTTGACGGGATGGTCGAGGCGGGCGTCATTCCCGACGACGGTCAGAAATACGTCAAGGGCATCAGCCACGAAATGCACTTGGACCGCGATAACCCGCGTGTAGAAGTAACTATAGTGGAGGTGACTTAATGGATGAAAGAAGCAGCTTCGTCATACGAACAAAGTATGAAAAGATTCTCGCCACGCTTCCGGCAGAACAACAGGGCGCGATTCTTATGGCGCTGATGTCGTTCGTCGTCCGGGATGAGTTCCGCCATCTCTCCGATCCGTCCGCTCAAATGCTTCTTAATGTCATGATCGAGGACGTTCAGGAAGACAAGGCGAAATACAAGGAGCGCTGCGAGAAGAACCGACGGAGCATTCGCAAGCGGTGGAAAAAAGACGGCGATACAAATGATACGAATGTATACGAACGTATACAAACGAATACGAACGATACAAATGTATACAATCGATACCGATATGATAGTGATTATGATAATGATAGTGATTGTGATAGTGATTGTGATTCATATATACGTCCGTCCCGTCCTTCTTCCTACATGAATGACCGAAAGAACGCGCTGAAGAATCAGATATCCGATCTGACGAAGATCACACTATCAAAGGCGGGAGGTGCATGATGTTAGCAATCGTATGTTTTTCGTGGTCGCTGATCCTTGGCGTGGCGGCTGTTATATGTGCATGGAGTGACGGGCCGTTTATGGTACCGGCAGCGGTGGCCGCTTTCGACTTCATCTTCGGGTTGGTCGTGGTGATCAGAGGGAGGTGGCTGGATTGACGATTGACGAGTTCCTGAAGAAATATAACAAGTGCCCGTTCTGCGTTAATTACGTCCATCAGGAAAACTGCGATCAATGCGTCCATTGGCTGCCTATCGACAGAGGTGTCAGCAAAGACCTATTCAGGCCGACGAGCGCATGGACGGAGCTGATGAACAGAGAGGTGTCGGAATGAAACTGGAAGATTGCCTTTGGGCAGTAATCGAACGTCATGAAGATGGCACGGTCATCTGTCCGCTGCTGGAGACAGGCGGAAGATGTGAAGAGTGCATGGAAATCGTGAGGAGGAATCACAGAAGGCGCAAGAAGAGGAGGGAGCGTTAATCATGACGATCAGTATTGGAGACATCGTATACAAGCGCCGTATTGAGCTTGGCATGACGCAGAAGCAGCTGGCAGACAAGTCCGGGCTCAACAACGTGACAGTCTGTGACCTTGAGTGTGGGAGACACCTGCCGAGGTTCGATACGTTGGAGATGGTGCTGGAGGCGCTGGACTTGCGGATCGTGTTTGAGGAGGTGGAGACGGATGAGGCTGATTGATGCGGACGACCTGATAACCATTGAGTACGGCGGAATATGTTTTGTGCCAAAGGAGTTTATAGACGATGCACCTACCATCGAGGAACGGAAGAAAGGGAAGTGGATAGATATGTCAGATGGTGGGCGAATAAAGACTCTGTGGGCGGAAAAATACAAATGTGACAAGTGTGGGATGTATGGAACTCGTGCGTGGAAATTTTGCCCTTACTGTGGAGCAGACATGAGAGGAGAAGAGGATGAGCGTGAGTAAATGGGCATACGAATCGGACAAGTGTGATGGGGGTTATTGCATCGGGGATTGCGATAAGTGCATGAAGGCAGAGTTGAATGATACACCATTTCTGCTCGAACCGTATAAAGGAGAATAGGATGAGTGATTTGATTAGCAGACAGAAGGCGATTGATGCACTTGAAAATACAAAAGAGGTGGCAAGATGAAAGTTTTAATTGCTTGTGAAGAATCGCAGCGTGTATGCATTGCATTCCGTGAGCGGGGGCATGAAGCATATAGCTGTGACATTCTGGAGTGTTCTGGCGGACACCCGGAGTGGCATATACAGGGAGATGTGCTGCCGATTATCAACGGTAATTGCGAGTTTGAAACTGCTGATGGTCAGAGACATCGAATTGATGGCAAGTGGGATTTATTGATTGCTCATCCACCATGCACATATTTGACAAACGGTGGAGCGGCGAGGATGTTCAGACAGGAGAAAAAACAATATCAATCCTATGGAGAATTTCAGATGGTTAATGTTGAGCGTTTGAAGTTTGGGATGCAAGCGAGAGATTTCTTTATGGCGATGCTGAATGCTGATTGCGACAGGATAGCTGTTGAGAACCCGATACCGATGAGTGTCTATATGTTGCCAAAATGTCAACAAGTTATTCAGCCTTATATGTTCGGTGAGCCTTATTCAAAAAAAACCTGTTTGTGGCTCAAGGGATTGCCTCCGCTTTTGCCGACAGAAATTTTGAGCGAATACCAGCCATTCATTAACGGAGGAGGTGGACGGCTGGACAGACCGAACTACAAGGGCAAAAAATTTGCTGAAGGAAGTAAATCCCGAAGTGAAACATTTCCAGGCGTAGCCAAAGCAATGGCAGAACAATGGGGGGTGACAGGATGAATGATTTAATCAGCAGAAAGGCGGCGATTGATGCGATACGGATTACCATACTTGGGCAGTAAGAACTCAATAGCAAAGTGGATAATAAGCCAACTGCCAACGGCGGACACGTTCGTTGATTTGTTCTTTGGAGGCGGGGCGGTAACACATGCGGCGCTGTTATCGGGGAAATACAAGCGGTTTATCATCAACGACATTGATGAAAGACTGCCGAAATTATTTCTGGATTGCGCGTATGGGAAACACACCATTGAAAATCATTCTGAATGGGTGAGCCGTGATGAGTTCCATGCAAAGAAGGACACCGATGCATATATCGCCTTGATATGGTCATTCGGGAACAACGGCAAAAATTACATCTATGGTAAGGATATTGAGCAGTTCAAGCATGATTATCATGAAGCCGTCTATTTTGGCAATTTAAGCGGTTTAAGGCGGTACGGGTATAAACTTACGCCGAGCACCGAAAAGACCGTCTACGGGCGATATTTGGACTATCAGAGGCAGATTAAACAACAAATGCCAAACATCCAGTTAGAGGTTGCGACACGGCAGATTGAAATTGAACGCCTGCAACGCCTGCAAAGCCTGCAAAGCCTGCAAAGCCTGCAAAGCCTGCAAAGCCTGCAAAGCTATGGAACATCATACGAAAACGTCCCTATACCGCCAAATTCGCTTATATATTGCGATATTCCGTATGCGGGCACGAACTGCGGAAAGTATGACGGATTCAAACATGATTTGTTTTACGAGTGGGCGCTTCAGCAAGACAATATTTTCATTTCGGAGTACGGCATGCCGTCTAATTTCATTGAGATAGCAAACACCGAGAAAGTTATCTTGTCATCGGCTGACGGAAACAGTCAAAAAGCTGTCGAACGTCTCTACACCAACCGCCGTACATACGACCGCATGAGTCAACGGCAAAAAGACGTGATTGCAAGCAATCTGGCAACACAAATATCGTTATTTGATTACGCTTTTAATCCATATCAAGACTAAAAAGGCGGAATACATGAAAAGACAAAATCCGTTACAGAAAGCCCTTCGGAGGATTGAGACCGAGGGCAAGAAGCACAGCATCGAAGAGTTGTATGGAGTTCTTTTTGGAAGGGGTGAGAAACCAAAATGGATGACTTAATCAGCAGACAGGCGGCGATTGATGAACTTGACAAAGGAGCATGGGGCGTGGAGTGGGACAAGACTTTAGCAAAAGCGATGATTGAATCACTGCCATCCGCACAGCCAGAAATCATTCACTGCTGTGATTGCATTTATTATGATCCAGAACATATCGAAAAGAATGGAGTGCGATACGAATACAAGGATATGCCTAAAGCCGCATTTGATATTCTTGGAACTGGTCTGGTGACCGCAGAATATGGAATCAATGTTGGTGGAAAATGCTGTCGAGATTATAACGTTGGATATTCAGAGGATAAGAGGGTATTTGTTTCGAAGCAAAATTATTGCGGTCGTGCGATGAGGAGACAGGATGAATAAGGATATTGTATACAGACAGGATGCGATTGATGCGATAAACAGTTATTTCGGTTTTGATGGTGAGTACGGAAGCGCAGTACAAGAGATTATTAATGGTTTGCCACCCGCACAGCCAGAACAGAAGTGGATTCCGTGCAGTGAAAGATTGCCAGAGGAATATGGCGAATACCAAATAACATGGACAACATCTGCGTATGGGAAGAGGTTCATCGGCGATTCGGAATATGAAATCACTACGGAATGGGATTACGAAAACGATAGGTTTAAAGGCGAATGGTTATTGCCTGATTACATAAAAGATCATTCAGATATAAAAGTCATTGCTTGGATGCCATTACCCGAACCGTATATACCGGAACAATAAGGAGGTGAACAATGGCCGAGAGATTTAACGATATTTTTGAGTGCCCGCGATGCAAAACGAAGTGGTTGCTTCCTGAAGGAGTGGCAAAGGATGACGAGTGGTTACTCTGTCCAAAGTGCGGTGCTGGCATAATGAAAGGCGAGTATGATGAACGGGCAAGAACAATCGCGGTATTTCTTTCGACAGAAATCAAGTGGTATGATCGGCTGGAACATATGCCAGAGGGAGTATCCGGGAGGTTCCTTGTTCTGATGATAACCGGGAATGTTGTGACGTGCGATTATTATAGCGGGCATTGGAACGCGACAGAGAGCTATATCGGCAGCGCTTTCGAACCACAGGATGTTATCGCCTGGGCAGAGATTCCAAAGGAGTTAACCGAACTGGCAAGGAAACGCTGGAAGGAGGTGTATGAATGAACCAAAGCGAAAAGAAGAAACGGCTCGAACGCTACCACGAAAGTATGAAGCGGGTCGCCGGTATCGAAAAGCAGATTGAAGAGCTTCGGCTGATGGAGATACCTGGCGCGCTTCGTATAACGGATATGCCGAAGGGAAAGAGTCAGACGGACTTGAGCGATTACGCCGTCCGGTTCGACGAGCTGGATCAGCAGCGCATGAAGGAACGGACAAAGATGATGCAGCACAAAGTCGACCTGATCCTCGCGATTAATAAGGTCGCAGACGACCAGGAGCGGAAAGTTCTCGCACTCTTCTATCTTTCGGACGACCCTAACCCGGACGTCGGGGACATCTGCAAACAGATGGGATACGAACGCTCGAAGGTGTTCGAACTTCGCAAGGCGGCGATAAATTCCATTTTTGCGGACTGACGGCGGACTGGTCGCGGACTAACTGCGGACTAACTGCGGACTCGAAAACCCTTTTTTTTCTGTCAAGTCCGTGATATCGTTTAGATGTAAAAAAGCGAAAAGCAAGAGCTGCTTCACACAGTTACTTCTTCTAACACGGATGAGGGCATCGGATTAACCGGTGCTCTCTTTCGTTTTATTGTTTTATGAAACCGTACGCGACGAAGTTCTACAAATCACAGGCGTGGAAGCGCTGCCGGGAAAGATATGCGGCATCCGTTGGCGGATTGTGTGAGCGTTGCCGGAAGCGCGGGCAGATTGTTCCGGGCGCTATCGTACATCACAAGATTTACCTGACGCCGGAGAACATCAACGACGAAAGCGTCACTCTTAACTGGGATAATCTTGAGTTGGTATGTCGTGATTGCCATGCACAGGAGCACGACGGCGTGAAGAAACGTTACACAATAGGACCTAACGGTTCCGTGATTGCGGAAAAATAAAAAAATGGTGGGGAAAATTTTTTCGGAAGCCCCCCCATTTTTTATTTTTTCTTTTTGGGCTTCGGGACCGGTGGTGGCACGCACACGCGTCTGCAGCATCACCGTATTGACACCAGCCTT
>Ga0326513_10000767_pt1 | contig 27185 bp, 40 predicted proteins | sample 2_2465_0518_D_FD_203654 | JGI IMG/M metagenome (GOLD analysis project Ga0326513, IMG submission 203654) | Bovine rumen microbial communities from UC Davis, California, United States - 2_2465_0518 | ecosystem: Host-associated > Mammals > Digestive system > Stomach > Rumen | place: USA... | reverse complement strand
GTCTTTTTTCGAGTTTTGCGAGAGATAATCGACTTTACGATGAGAAGATCGAGAATCAGAAAAGATAATTACATATACGCATACTACCAAGGGATAAAAAATGGAACGTTCCTTGTCAATCGCTTTGTGGCTCTGATTTATGAGCATTTGGTAAAGGGCCTTGAAGAAAAGCAGTTCTATTATGATGCCGTCAAGGCAAATGATGCGATTGATTGGATAGAAGCGCATTGCTTTCATACAGAAGGCCCGCTTGCGCCGAATCCGCTGAAACTGGAACTGTGGCAGAAGGCAATGCTTGCCGCAACCTTCGGAATCGTTGATGATAACGGGAACCGGCACTTCCGGGAGATCGTTCTGGTAGTTGCGAGAAAAAACGGCAAGTCATTACTTGCATCGGCAATTGGGAACTACGTCTTCCAAAAGAATGGTGGCTTTGGTACAAGGGTGTTCTGCTTGGCACCGAAGTTTGACCAGACGGACATCATCTATAATTGCATATGGCAGATGATACAGCTTGACCCAGATTGGCAAGCGTTGAAAGAAGCAGTATCAGAAAAAGATATGCATAACAAAAAGATCAATGATGATTCCATGCTTGCCAGAAAGAGAATGTCAGACCTTGCGATTCCCGGCACGAACAGCACGGTGAAGAAGATCGCCTTCAGTGCAAAGAAGTCGGATGGCTTTAACCCTTCGCTGTGCATCTGCGATGAAATAGCCGCATGGGAAGGCGATAAGGGCCTAAAGCAATACGAAGTCATGAAAAGCGGCATGGGAGCAAGGCCAGACGGTCTGCTTCTGTCCTGCACAACCTCTGGATATATCAACGATTCAATCTATGATGAACTGGTAAAGCGTTCCACACGCTTTCTGATGGGTGACAGCAAAGAGAAAAAGCTGTTGCCTTTTTTATACATGATTGATGACGTTGAGAAGTGGAACGATATCAACGAACTTCGGAAAAGCAATCCGAATCTTGGCGTTTCCATCCCTGTTGACTTCATGCTTGAAGAAATCGCCATTGCTGAAGGGAGCCTTTCCAAGAAGGCCGAATTCATGACGAAATACTGCTGTGTGAAGCAGAACAGCAGTTTGGCATGGTTGGAAGCGCAGACGGTAGAAAAGGCAAGTGGTGCGGCATTAAGACTGGAAGATTTTCAAAACAGCTATTGTGTCGGCGGCATAGACCTGTCACAGACAAGAGACTTGACCGCTTGCACCGCTGTGATCGAAAAAGACGGAGAGCTGTATGTTTTCGCAAAGTTCTTCCTTCCTGCGGAGAGGATTGACGAAGCAATACAGCGTGACGGGGTGCCATACAACATTTTCATTGAACGTGGCATTCTTCAGCCGTCTGGGGATAATTTCGTTGATTATCATGACTGCTATAACTGGTTTGTTCAGCTTGTGGAGCAGTACCAAATCTTCCCGTTGCAGGTTGGGTATGACCGATATTCTGCGCAGTATCTTGTGCAGGACATGACACAGTATGGTTTCCACATGGATGATGTGTACCAAGGGGAAAATCTCTACCCGGTCATACAGGAAACGCAGGGATTGTTGGAAGACGGCAAGCTTCATATTGGTGACAACGATCTGCTGAAATCTCACCTGCTGAACAGCGCAATCAAGATGTCAACGGAAAGAGGACGTGGCAGATTGGTGAAAATCAATCCGTCAATGCATATAGACGGTACGGCGGCATTGCTTGACGCAATGACTGTGCGTCAGAAATGGTACGCCGAGATCGGCGAACAGCTACAAAATTGAGGTGATGCTGATGGGCCTTTTTGATCGGATATTTGGAAACAGGCCAAGTGAAAAAGGGAAGTATAAAGGCGGCTTCTTGGCATTAAACGGATATACGCCGAAGTTCACGTCTTGGAGCGGCGAACTGTATGAGCAGGAATTAATCCGGGCATCGATTAACGCACTGGCAACGCATATCAGCAAGCTGAATGTTGAAATGCGAGGGGCAGCACGTCCGAAGCTTCAAAGCAAAATGAAACACGCACCCAATGAATTCCAGACTTGGGCGCAGTTTCTGGCACGGGCCGCAACGATATACTACACAACCAACAATCTGATCATCACGCCGATCTTCGACAAGAACGGAGAGCCGAGCGGCATTTATACGCCGCTTTCACAGCGGTGTGAGATCGTGCAGTATAACGATGTCCCGTATATTCGGTATGAGTTCAGCAACGGCACAAGGGCCGCTGTAGAACTTGAATATTGTGCCATCATGCCACGGATGCAGTTCAAGGATGATTTCTTCGGTGAATCGAACCATGCACTGTTTCCGACAATCGACTTGATTCACATGACGAACCAAGGCATTGAAGAGGGTGTGAAGTCAGCGGCAACATATCGATTTTATGGAACCATCACAAACTTCACGAAGGCCGAAGACCTTGCAAAAGAGCGGCAACGCTTCACGGAAGAGAACTTCAGCAAAGACGCAAAAGGCGGCGGTTTACTGTTGTTCCCAAACACATACAAGGACATCAAGCAGATCGATGTCAAGCCGTGGGTTGTGGATGCCGATCAGATGCGAATCATCAAAGACAATGTGTATCAATACTTCGGTGTCAACGAAAAGATTCTGACGAACTGCTTTGACGCTGAAGTTTGGTCAGCGTTTTACGAAGGTGCAGTCGAGCCTTGGGCGGTCCAGTTCAGCGAAGTCATGACCAAGATGCTGTTCACGCTGCGTGAGCAGTCAGAAGGCAATCTTGTGATGGCAACGGCAAACCGCTTGCAGTATATGAGCAATGCCGACAAGCTGAAGGTTTCCGCACAGATGGCAGACCGTGGATTGATGACACGCAACGAAATCCGAGAGATTTGGAACCTGCCACCTCTCCCAGACCCGTACGGTTCGCAATTGCCGGTGCGTGGTGAGTATTACAACGTCAATGAAGGGAATGAAGAAAATGACGGAAATGAAGAAAATGACGGAAATCAGAATGTTTGATTTTGAGGTCCGTGCCGATCAGAACGAAGAGCATGGACACTTTATTTCTGGCAGACCTATCGTTTTCAATCAGCGCACGAACCTTGGTTGGTACGATGAAATCATTGGGTCAGAAGCATTGAACGGCACAGATCTGAAAGATGTGCGTTTCTTGGTGAATCATAACACTGACATGATTCCGCTTGCCAGAAGCCGCAACAACAACGCAAACAGCACGATGCAGATGAGCATTGATGCTGAAGGCATGGAAATCCGTGTTGATCTGGACACGGAAAACAATGCCGATGCACGAAGCCTTTATTCTGCCGTACAGCGTGGGGACATTTCCGGGATGTCCTTCATGTTCACGGTGGATGAAGATAATTGGGCAGATAAGGAAAGCGAACACCCAACAAGAACGGTCAGAAAGATCGGCAAGGTGTTCGAAGTTTCTGCCGTCACGTTTCCTGCTTATCAGCAGACAAGCATTTCTGCAAGGGGTCTGGCTGACGCATTGGATAATGCGAAAGCATCACTGGATAGTGCAAGGGCCGCAGACAGAGAGGTTGAACGCAGAAAGCAGAAGATCAGAATTTTAATGGAGATGTGAAAATGGAACTGAAAGAAATGACCATTGAACAGCTTGAAGAGCGCAAGGCGGCAATTGCTGCTGAACTTGATGCGCCAGATGCTGATCTGGATGCGCTTGAAGCTGAAGCAAGAAGCATCAAGGAAGAGTTTGAACGCCGTACGGCTGAAGAAGCCAAGAAGGTTGAAATCCGCAACGCTGTCGCTATGGGTGAGGGCGTTGTAGAAAAGAAATTTGAGAAAGAGGAGAAAAAGACAATGACTCTTGAAGAGGTCAGAGCAAGCAAAGAGTACATCGATGCTTTTGCTGAGTACATCAAATCCGGGGATGACAAAGAGTGCCGTGCATTGCTGACAACCAACGTTGGTGCAACGGGCTATGTGCCTGTGCCTGTTCTGGTTGATGACATTGTTCGCACCGCTTGGGAGCGCAACGAATTCACAAACAGACTGCGCAAGACCTATTTCCGGGGCAACTTGAAAGTTGCGTTTGAACTGTCCGCAGATGGTGCTTATGTCCACACCGAAGGCACAACCGCACCCACTGAAGAAGCCCTTACGCTTGGCATCGTTGAGATGATCCCGGCAAATATCAAGAAATGGATCACCATTTCCGATGAAGCTATCACCATGGGCGGTGAAACCTTCCTGCGTTACATCTACGATGAACTGACCTATCGTGTCATCAAGAAACTTGTTGAACTGTGTGTCGGTGACGTAGTTTCCGCAAGCGCAAGCAATTCTTCTTCCGCAATTGGTGTTCCCGTTGTTAAGGCTGCACCGAGCGTGAACGTTATTGCTACTGCTGCTGCGAACCTGTCTGACGAAGCAACCAATCTGTGCGTTGTTATGAACCGCTTGACCGAAGTTGAATTCCGTGCCGCTTACGCATCTGGCAACTTTGCTGTTGACCCGTTTGACGGCCTTCCGAGAGTTTACACTTCCGCACTTGGCGCATATTCCACCCTGTCTGAAAATGGCGTGTACGCTATTGTCGGTGACCTGTCTGCAATTCAGGTGAACTATCCTGAAGGCGAAGGCGTTGTCATTAAGTATGACGATATGTCCCTTGCTGAGAAAGATATGGTCAAGATCGTTGGCCGTCAGTATGCGGCCCACAAGATTACCGCACCCGGCAGACTTTGCAAACTGACGAAACCGGCATCCTAATATGAAAGTACGTCTGCTTAGGGACGCACGGATTAAACATTCCAAAGGGGAAATCGTAGAGGTTTCCCCACAGGAATATTTATTCCTTGTGTCTGTCGGTTCGGCTGAACCGCTCGATGAGGTTAAGGAGACTGAAACGGCTGTTGAAGATACAACCGCCGCAGAAGTCCCAGAAAAGAAAAGACAGACAAGGAAACCGAAAAAATGAAACTGCTGATTGCCGTGCCAACGCTTGACTTTCTGCATTTTGAATTCGTTAAGAGCATTACCGATCTGATAATGCGCCTTAACAGTGACGGCATTGTATTTGAAGTCAAATACATAACCGGCACGCTTGTTTACGCCGCACGTGACAAGCTTGCAAAATACGCCATTGACAATGGCTTTTCGCACGTGCTGTGGCTTGATTCGGATATGGTATTCAAAGAAGACATCCTTGACGATCTGATGTTCAGCGGTGTTGACTTTGTTTGTGGCCGGTTTAATGCACGCCGCAAGCCATTCGTTTCTTGCCAATTCACAAAGCTTGTGCCTGTGGAACGGGTAGAAGAATACCCAATAGACACGTTCAAGATCGCAGGAACCGGGTTCGGGTGCGTGCTGACGAAGACTGACATATTGCGTGATGTCTGGAATGCCTATCACACCTGCTTCCTTCCTACGGCAGGTCTTGGCGAAGATTTGGCGTTCTGCATGAGAGCAACAGAAGTCGGACATAAAATTTACTGCGAACCGTCTGCGGTGGTTGGCCACGTTGCACACATTCCAATTTACCCGGAAGACCATGCGAAGGCAATGGCAGAAATCAGCGTTTAAAGTCAGATTGCGAGGTTTGGATGGATACGATTCTTGACGCAGTAAAGGAAGCAATGCGAATAAAAACCCCTGCGTATGACGCATCGATTGCACGCTTAATCGGTGCGTGCATCAGAGACATTGGAATCGTTGGTGTCGAGTTTGACGCAACCACAGAAGACGAATTGCTGATTGAAGCTGTGATCACGTATTGCAGGATGAATTTTGGCACACCTTCTGACTATGACCGTTTAAAAGCATCTTATGATGAGCAGAAGGCACAGTTGATATCCTGCACGGGGTATGGCTTGCCTTCTGAAGGTGAATGAAATGGTTAGAGCGACAACGATTATACTGCTTTCCGAGAATCCTGCGGCACACGGCGTGTTTAATGCGCCGGTTGAAGAACAGAATGAAGTGTTCGCAGAAGTCATGAGCGTTTCCCAAAACGAATTCTACAAAGCACTTCAGAATGGTCTTGAGCCAGAATTGGTTTTCCGTCTGACGGATTACGGAGACTATAACGGAGAAAAGGTCTTCCTGTATGAAGATGAACGATGGCGTGTCATCAGAACCTACATACAGGAAGAAGCCCTTTTCATTGTCGCAGGAAAGGCGGCGGCTGATGCTTGACGAACTGGTTGCGGCGTTGGAAAACGCAGGTCTTGCCTTTGCACATTACGCATGGAGCAAAGCACCGAACCATGATTATGGGACCTATGCGGAAGACAGCGGCAACGATCTGGTCTGCGATGAGCATCATGTGGAGAGGGGAACGGATTGCTATCTGAATTACTTCACCCGTGATGACAGCGAAACGCCGAGAACGACAATTGAAAACATTTTGAATGATCTGAGAATCCCGTGGTATTTGAACACTGTGCAGTATGAAAATGACACGGGGTTCATTCACTATGAATGGGGATTCAGTGTGTATGGCTAAGTTCAAGTTTGAAGGGATAGAGAAATACACAGAATCTTTAGAGAAGATCGGATTGAAAAATGCAGTTGGCATTTTGAAATATGCCGTCTATCCGGGGGCCGCTGTTATCGCTGATGCAATAAGGGCGGGATTGTCACAGTATAAAGATACAGGTGACCTTTTGGACTCTATCGGACTTGCACCGATGAAAAATGATGATGGGTATGTCAACACAAAGGTAGTTTTTGCGGACTATGACAGCAAAGGGACAGCAAACGCAATTAAAGCGGCTGTTCTTGAAAGCGGCTCAAGCAGAGGGCATAAAGCAACACACTGCATTTCAAAAGCAACAAAACAAGCAACAGACAGGGCCATCAGTGAAATGTCAAAGGCTCTGGATGAAAAAATCGAACAAATTATGGAGGGTTAATACATGGCGGCAGGAAGAGTTATGACCGGCTTTTCCCTTCCTTATGTAGCACTCTACACCGCAAACGGCGGCACTGTGACCTATTCCAGAGGTCAGCGGCTTGCCCGTGGCGTGCAAGTGTCTATTGAAGCTGAAGCGGAAGACGATAACATTTTTTATGCTGACAATATCAGCGCAGAAAGCGCACCGGGCATTTTCACAAGCGGCACTGCAACATTCACCGTTGACGGTCTGAAACTTGCGGCAGAGCAGCTTATCATGGGCATTCCGGCGGCAGATTCGGAAGGATTCATCCATTACGGTGAAAACCTTACTATTCCGTATGTCGGTGTTGGTTTTGTGTGCCGGTATATGGAAGACGGCGTGACAAGCTATGTGCCGTATATCCTTACCAAGTGCCGTTTTGTCACTCCGGGTGTCGATGCACAGACCGCAACGGAAACCATCGAGTGGCAGACGCAGGAGATTACCGCAACACTGCTTCGTGACGATACACAGAATCATGATTGGAAACTTGTCGGTGGTGAGGTAGAGTCGGAAGCACTTGCGGAAGCAAAGATCAAGGCAAAGTTTAACATTACCTAATCAAGGGGCGGCATATGAAAATCTTTGGAAATGAATACGGGTTCATGCTCACTGTTGGGGCATCGGCGGCAATCGCTGACCTTTGCCCGGATGGTGATCTGAACAAGATCAACGAAGTGTTGCAAGGGAAGTTCTCTGATACGATCAACTTCACAGCTTCATTTATCGTAGCAATGGCGAAGGGCTTTGACGATGCAGAGCGTTACGCAGGGAAGGAAGTCACGCACCCACCTCTCACGGTGGAGATGGTGAAAGCACTCCCAAGTGATGTTTTCAAAGAGGTTCAAAGTGCCGCCATTTCTTCGTTTAAAGCAGACACAGAAACTTCGGTAGAGGTTGCACCGTCAAAAAAAAAGGTGGCAAGCCCAAGCAAAACATAGAGATTAACCTGTCTTGGTTTTTGTTCTATGGGCGAATGCTGAATATGCAAAAGCAGGAAATCCTTGCGACACGCTACGGCGAAATGTCCGACATGATTTCCTGCTATGCCATCTTCAACGGGGCAGAGCCGAAGAAAAAGAAAAGACTGTCATTTGACGATGCTATGAAACTGAGGTGATCAGATGGCAAAGGATATAGGACCCCGGATAGGCATAGAAGGGGAATCCCAATATCGAAAAGAAATAGAAAATATCATTCAGCAAGCCAAAACGCTTGATTCTGAAATGCGTGCCGTAGCATCTGCATTTGACGAGGAAGCGGATGCCCAGAAGAAAAACAAGGCGGTTACCGAGCAGGTAAACAAGCAGATCGAGGTCCAGAAAGAGCGCATCAAGCTTCTGCAAGACATGGTTCAGCGTGCAGCAGATGCAACAGGGGAAAACAGCACTGAAACGCTGAAATGGAAACAGGCCCTTGCAGATGCGAAAACGCAGTTGAACAATCTGGAAGGGAGCCTTGATAGTACCACGCAGAAGTCAAGCGTCTTCGGTGATACCTTGAAGGCGATGCTTTCAAAGGAAGTCATTGTTGGCGGTTTAACTGCGATCAAGGACGGCATTGTTGAACTGGGAAAAGCAACGGTTGAGTTTGGCAAGACCGTTGTTTCTTCATTTGCAGATTTTGAGCAGCTTGAAGGCGGCGTTAAAAAGCTGTTTGGTGATGACTACAAGACCGTAATTGAGAACGCACAGAACGGCTTCAAAACAGCAGGACTGTCGGCAAATGAATACATGGAGACTGTCACATCCTTCTCCGCATCGCTTATCAATTCGCTTGGCGGTGATACGGCAGAAGCCGCAAAACTGGCTGACAGAGCAATTCAAGATATGTCTGACAATGCGAACACCTTTGGAACAGATATGCAGAGCATCCAGAATGCTTACCAAGGATTCGCAAAAGGACAGTTTACACTTCTGGACAATTTAAAATTGGGCTACGGCGGGACTAAGACCGAGATGGAACGCCTAATTTTAGATGCAGAAAAACTGAACACAACATTCACGGCACAGCGTGATGCAAACGGAAACCTTGCCTTGTCCTTTGATGACATTGTAAGGGCAATTGGTATTGTTCAAGACAATATGAACATTACCGGCACAACGAGCCGTGAAGCATCCGCAACAATCGCCGGTTCAATAGCTTCAATGCAGAGTGCGTGGCAGAACTTCGTCACGGGCATCGGAACCGCTGATGCAGACATTGATATGCTGCTTGGCAACGTTGTCGGTTCTTTCCAAGATACCGTGAACAACGTGTTGCCTGTTGTCGAACGTCTGATTGACTATATTCCCGGCATTTTTGCGGCAGCGATGCCAATTCTTGAAAGCATGGCACCAGATTTGGTGGACACTGCGATTGACCTGTTTCAAGCACTGCTTGATGGCTTCATTTCGATGCTTCCAACGATTACGCCGGTGGCGGTTGATATTATTGTCAGACTTGTGGACGCTCTGGTGAAGAACCTTCCTGCACTGATTGACGCAGGTATTCAGCTTATTATTGCATTGATAAATGGTCTTGTTGAAGCGTTGCCGCAGTTGCTTTCCTACGCTCCGCAGATCATCAGCACACTGGTCAAAGCGATCATCAACAATCTTCCTGCAATTATCAATGCAGGTGTTCAGCTGATCAAGGCACTTGGTGAGGGCATTATGTCTATGGCATCACAGTTGCCGCAGATCATCCTTGACGTTCTCTTTGCAATAAAAGACACCTTCGGAGAAGGCGCAAAGGCGGCTGTAACGTGGGGCAAAGATATGATGATCAGCTTCGGCAACGGCATTGCGGAAGCTGCGTCTCATGTCTGGGACAACGTCAAAGGCGTTGCAAAAGGCGTTGCAAAAATCATTGGATTCTCTGAGCCAGACGAAGGACCGTTGAGTGACTTCCACACATACGCACCAGACATGATGAAGAGTTTTGCGGAAGGCATCAGAAAGAACACGCACCTTGTCACAGAAGCTGCATCACAGGCGGCGCAGGGTGTTTCTGGCGCAATGTCGATGTCTGGCGGTACAAGCAATTCCTACAATTACGGCGGTTTCAACGTGGTTGTGAATCAGCAGCCGGGACAGTCTGCTGACGCTGTGGTTGATGAATTAATGATCAAGATTCAGAACAGAATTGATGCACGAAAGGCGGTGTTTTCATGATCTGGTGGCACGGAAAATCTTCCGATGATGTCCATGTGATCGTGGAGCGTTGCCCAGACGTAATTGTTCCGAGCAGGAAACAGGAAAAGGTGTCAATCACTGGCAGGAACGGTGATCTTCTGATCGAGCAGGACGCTTATTCAAACGTGCTACAGCGTTATGAGATTTATGTTTCCGCAGAAGCACCGAGGTTGCCAACAATCTCACACACGGTTGTTGAATGGCTGATGGTTAAAGGTTATCAGCGTCTTGAGGATTCATACTGGCTTGATACTTTCCGCATGGCAAGTTATACAGGCGGCACGGAGATTGCCAACGTTCTTAATCGGTTTGGACGTGCAACAATAGAATTCGATTGCAAACCGCAGCGTTTCTACAAAAGCGGCGATTTCTTCATTGACATGGAGAATGGAATGCAATTGCTGAACCCGTCACCGTTCACGGCAAAACCGATCTTGATTGTTGAAGGCTCTGGAAGCGGCACAATAACCGCAGGAGACAAAACGATCACGCTGACGGACTGCGATAACATCACCATTGATTCAGACATCATGCAGGTGTATCAAGGCAACACAAACAAAAACCGCACGGCATCTGGTGCATTCCCTGCTCTCACGGAAGGGCAGACAGAAATCACTTGGACTGGCGGCATCACAGGAATCAAGCTTAAACCGAGGTGGTGGACGCTATGATTCCTATTTTGTTTGCACCTACAGACACCACATTTGAAACGTTTGGCATCGGTCATCTGACTGATGCCATTTCACCGCACGTTGTGGAAGAGCGGAACGGTGAATTCACGTTTGAAATGCAATATCCGATTGATGGACAGCATTATGAAGAAATCGTGATGCGTTCCATCATTCTTGCGAAACCGAACCCACAGCAACAGGCACAGCCGTTCAGAGTGTACAGAATCACGAAGCCGATCAACGGCGTGGTGACGATCAGCGCAAACCATCTTCGCTATGATCTGGAAGGTGTGCCGGTTGCACCGTTCACAGCAAACAGTCTGTACAATGCTTTAAACGCAATGGTTTCAAACAGACTTGTGCAGTCTCCGTTCGTCTTTGAAACTGATAAATGGTCAAACAATCAGATGTCAAGCACAACGCCATGCTCCACGCTGTCGCTCATGGGCGGTCAGCAAGGCTCGCTTCTGGATATCTACGGCGGCGAATATGAGTTTGACACCTACACGATCAGACTGTTATCACGCAGAGGAACGGACAGCGGCATCACGATTCGCTACGGCGTTGATCTGATAGACCTTCAGCAGGAAGAGAACTGTGCAAACTGCTACACGGGAGTTCTGTGCTTCTGGAAGTCGATGGACGGTGATCAGATCGTCAGCGGCACGATTCAAAGCACTGGGACGTTTGATTATACACGCATCAAGATTGTTGACCGATCTGGGAACTATGAGAAGGCACCAACGCAGGAACAGTTAAACGCTGATGCGGTTGAATACATCAACAAGAACAGGGTCGGAGTTCCCCGTGTTTCTCTAAACGTGTCCTTCGCTACGTTGGAGCAGACGGAAGAGTACCAGAACATCAGAAGAACCGTCAGTCTGTGCGATTACGTCACGATTGAATTTGAAAAGCTTGGCGTTTCAGCAACGGCAAAGATTATCCGCACGGACTATGACGTTATCAATGAACGTTATATCTCCGTTGAAATAGGTGATTCACGCACCAGTCTTGCAGATACAATAATTGGCATAAGCACCTTGACAGAAAACGTGCCAACCACAACGGAAATGGCACAAGCCATATCTGCAACCACGGCGGCGATCACCGGCGCAGAAGGTGGAGCGGTCAGACTTCTTGACAGCAACAATGACGGTCTGCCAGACACGTTATACATTGCGGATAACCCAGACCCGTTGATGGCAGAAAGAGTTTGGCGATTCAATTATGCCGGTTGGGGCGCATCGGAAAACGGCTATTCTGGTCCATTCACGATGGGCGCAACATTTGACCAAGGTTTTATTGCTGACTTCATCACCGCAGGAACGCTTTCCGCTGAGAGAATAGCGGCGAACAGTATTGCCGTCTCAAAGTTGACTGGCACGATTGAAAACGGTGATTGGGTCATTGACCTTGAAAACGGAACGCTCACGTTGGGCAAGGTTTCTGCTTCTGAAATCACTGCCGGTGAACTGGACGCATCACAGATCACGGTCAAGAATCTGAATGCAGACAACATCACCGCAGGAACGTTGAACGTTGCGAGAATCGCAGACAATTCCCTTGGCGGTGTGAAGCTGCAAAATTCAACTATCACAGGCGGCAAGATTGCAAGCAGTACGATTGAAGGCGGCAATATTAAAGCCCTTACAATAACGGGAACAAATGTTGCAAACGAAACGCTTGCAGGTGGAAAGATTGCAAGCAGGACGTTGACTGATACGCAGATACAGGCGCAGGGCGTGTCAACGGCTTCGCTTAGTGCAGGAGTTGTTTCATCACTTGGCTTTGCTGACTTCTCTGATGATGTGTTTAATAACAGGAAAACAGCTTCGTATTGCCATGCAACGAATATGACTGTTGACTCTGTTATGTCTGTTGAAGATAGACTGTTTGCAAGCAGATTGTTCGTTTATCTGAACGGCGGCGCATATGAAGCAACGTGGCAACAGATAACAATTCCGACATTCACAACCAAATATTTAAAGGTGTATGGCGGAAATGACCAATATATCGGATATACAGAGCGATTCGCTGTACCTACAGGCACAAGTGATGTCTGGGTTCTGAAACACTGAGAGGTGAACAATGGAATTAATTACAGCTACAGGAAAAAAAGTCAAAACAGATTATTTCGTTGCGCATGAGAACCCAGATTTCTTGACGATCAACGTGCAGGAAATGAAGCCGAATGATGTCAACGCTCTTTTTTGTGACCCAGAGGAAACGTGCAGAATCGAGTATGATGGCAAGATATATATCAACTATACCAAATTCGGAAATATATCTGTTGGGCTTGACTATGTGAGGGTGACGTTAGACAAACATGGATAAAGACTATGAAGAACTGATCAAGGCGGCAAACGCCTTGAAGACTGTGAAGGTTGACGGCGAATACTGGTTGATAATGCTTGCGTCCGTCAATTCTATTCTGAAAGTTGCATCGGATATGCTTGCGATAATGCAGCAGGAGAAAAACGCAAACAAGGGGGAGCAGGATGCAATCAATAACAACATTAAACCTTAATCTGCAATACCCAAATTACGCAACCACAATGCACGCCGTGCAGAATGACAAGCTGACACGAAAGGTCACTGCAATGTTGTTTGACGGCTCTGTACCGTTCACGCCAGACGAGGGCGCACTTGCTCTGGTACGGTTCCACAAGCCAGATCAGACGTATGGCTTTTATGATGTAGATGAAGACGGGAACACCGCTGTCACATGGTCTGGGAATGTCGCAACGATTTGTCTTGCAGAACAGGCTTTGACCTGTGCAGGAACGGTGCTTTGCCAAATTCAGTTCTATACGCAAGACGGGCAACGTCTGACAACGTTCACATGGAAGATCGAGGTGCAGGAGTGCGCAATCTCTGATGAACAGTTCATGTCAACGGACTATTATTCCGTTCTGACTGCGCAGATTTCGGCGGCACTGTCGATCACGTACAGACCGCCTTACATCAACACAACAACAGGAAACTGGATGGTGTGGAGCGTCAATACAAACCAGTATGAAGACAGCGGCTATTCTGCGAGAGGTTCACAGGGTGAGCCGGGCGTTGCAGGTGCAAGCGTTGAATCTGTGACCAGAATCAGCGGCACGGGCGCAGCAGGTACGGTTGACACATACCGCATCAATCTTACAAACGGCACCTATGGCGGCACGTTTGACGTTTACAACGGCAAGGACGGCACGAATGTTGCAAGCGTTGAGAAGGTCAGCGGAACAGGCGCAGGTGGCACTATTGACACCTACAGAGTCATTCTTTCAGATGGCACCACAGCAGGAACGTTCAACGTCTACAACGGAGCAGACGGTACAGGCTCTCCCGGAAGTCTGATTCCTGTCATGGACGGCACCGGCGCAGTCGGTACGGCAATTGCCTATGCCCGTGAAGATCATCAGCACCCGTCAGACACAAGCAAGGTTGACAAGGTAACGGGAAAAGGGCTTTCAACGAACGATTTCACGAATGATCTGAAGGACAAACTTGACGGAATCGCTTCTGGTGCTGATGTAAGCCCGTCACCTGCTACAGATGCCCCAATTATGGACGGAACTGCCGCTGTAGGAACGTCTACACTCTACGCAAGGCAAGATCATGTCCACCCAACAGATACAAGCAGACAGGTAAAAAACCTGTATTTCACTAATGTGTCTGTAACGGCAAATAACTGGTATAACGAATCACCGATCACATACACCGGCTACAATTATCGTGCTGCTATTCCTCTTACTGGCGTTACATCAACGATGTTTGCTGATGTTGTTCTGTTGCCAGAACAGGCGTTGAGCGGTGACATTGCTCCTGTCTGTGAAACATACGAAGGTGGGATTTACATTTGGGGGAAGTCTAATACACTTGCGTTCACGATTCCAACGGTTGTGGTCATGGCTCCATGAGGTGAGAATATGGTAGGAAGAATAAACGTTGGCGGCGGTGTTGCCACTGCCGCATGGGCATATATCGCAGTCACATATCCTGCCGGTTCAACGTGTACGGCTACAAACGGAACTATAACATTGACTGCACAGGGAACGTCTGGGTTGTATGTCTTCCAGATACCAGAGCCGACAACCACACCAGAGACATGGACGGTAACTTGCACAGACGGGACAAGAACAAATAGCGCAACAGCCGAAATCTCTGCACAATACAGTTCTGTTGCTGTAACACTGGTTTATGGAAGACTCCCTGTTGGTTATCAAGAGGTTGAATACTTGCAATCAAGCGGAACGCAGTACATCAACACAGGGCTTTCTATTCCTTACGGTGGCAACACATGGGGTACACAGTTTGAAATCACGTTTATGATGCTGTCAGACGTTACTCACGCAGTTGGCGGTGTTGTGTATAGCACAACTAACATTCATCTTGGATTCCCTGCCGTTTTAAGCAATACCGCACTGTATGTGTATGGTTCGCAGAACGTGTCAGGCGCACCTACGCCTGTCGTAAACACGAAATATACTGTGCTTCTGAACAATTCATCGCATCAGCTAATTATTAACAACAGTGTTATTGGAACATATACCACATCATCCACAGTAAACGGTGCGGCTGATGTGTATTTGTTTGGCGCACATAACACATATGGAAGTGGCAGTGTGTCACAGCGTGGTTCAACAAGAATCTACGAATACAAGCGCACAATAAACAGTACAGGAGTTGTTGAACAGCACTTAATTCCGTGCTATCGCACATCCGATAATGTTGCAGGAATGATTGACCTTGTGGGTGGAACATTCTACACAAACGCAGGAACAGGCACGTTTACTGTTGGCGCAGATGTTTAAGGCGGTGAAAGATGAGAATAGTTCAAGCGGAGAAAAAAAAGCCGCTCATTATAGGGTGGCAGGGTGAGAACGAGGTCACACAGGTTCAGTTTGATGTCAGCGGATGGAAAGACACATATGGAACTGGAACGTTCTCACTGCTGAATCAGCGTCCAACGGAAACAATCGGCTATCCCTGCACAGTCACGGAAGAAGACGGAATTGTTTCATGGGTTGTGAAAGACGTTGACGTAGCAAAAGAAGGAACTGGACACGTTCAGTTGACTTACACTGTCGGCGAAACACTTGCGAAGAGTGAGCAGTATTTCACCCTCATTCGGAAGTCAATTAATGTGAGTGAAGAGATTCCAGAGCCATATCCAGACTGGTTCGCAGATGTCATGGTGCAGGTGAACGAAGCAAAGGAAATTGCACAGGAATGTCTTGACGCTGTAGCGGTAGCAACAAATGCACAGATTGATGCAGCTTTGTATAGCTGAGAAAGGAGTTATCTATGGCAACGAAAGAACCAGGATGGGAACTGAAGGGACTGTCCACGGAAGCGAAACCTCTGGATGCACCGAACGGTTCAACCTTTTGGGAGATGGACACCGGCAAGGTTTATGCATTCGATGCGGTTGGAAACAGATGGATTGAGCAGTGAGGTAGCACATGGATATTGTGACTTATGCTCTGCTGAAGAAGCAGATCAGCGGCATCACTCCGGGCTACAGCTTCAAGGGGTCAGTCGCAAACGTTGCGGCACTTCCTGCAAGTGCAACGTCTGGTGATCTGTACCTTGTAGAATCCGAAGGCAATGCTCAGTTTGTTTACAACGGCACCGAGTGGGTGCAGGTATATTCGCAGATCGCATCAAACGCCCAGATTGACGGGCTGTATTCTTAAAGTTAAAGGGGGTTGACTTATGCCTTTGATTGATCTGAACGGTCTTGGACATTTCAAAGATCGTGAGAACGCAATGATTGCGGAAGACTTCTCCGCATCGAAAGCATACGCCGCAGGTGATTACTGCTATTACAATGGGACGCTGTACAAATTCAAAACCGCTCACGCAGCCGGTGCATGGACAACTTCGGATGTTGAAGCGGCAAAACTGGCAGGGGATGTCAGTAGTTTAAAGGAATCTTTAACACAGGATTATCAAAGTGTTTCTGTTCAGTTCGAATCTGTTGCAGGAGAATGGATTAATACCGATGGATTTCCTGCTTCTGAAAACGGTTATGCAAGAACAGATTACATTGATTGTAATGGTTGGTATTCTTTTCGATTAAGTGGAGCAACCAATTCAAACAATAGATTTTATGCGTTTTATGATGCAAGCAAAAATCCCATAACCACAAGGCAGAATGCATCATATGATGCGGATATTTCAGTAAACGGTTTAGCGAAATATGTAATTTATGCTTCTTCCACATATAATATAAGTCAGGTTACTATTACCGCAAAAGTACCGACAAGGCTTTCAAAAATCGAAACTAAAGTAAACGATCTTGTTTCTGACATTGTATCGTTTATTCCGCAGAACAGCATTGGACAGGAAAAACTTTCGTTTGCAGAATTGCAGGCAGATAACATCTTCAACTATGAAGATAGCAATGTTGTTTTTCCGGGATATTGGTATTATGCGACAACAATAGGAAGCACTGTTCAACTTGACCAAAATTCGACAACATTGTCAAGCTACCATGCAATGAAAATTCCATGCCCTGAACTTGACAAAATAACTTTAAATTATGTCCCTGCAAGTTCTTCGGGAAAACTGTTCTGGATTGGTGCGGTTGATGCAGATATGAAATTGATTTCGTATGTGCAAGCAAATACAGCACTCCCATATACATTCACAGTTCCTGTTGGGACTAAATATATTCTGCTTTCAATGCAGATTGCTCCGTCAAATGCAAATACTTATTTGCCGTATCTTGTTGTTGGCAAAGGGTCAACTGCAAACGTTTATTACCCTTATAGCAAACCGACCTATCTTTTAAGTGATGTAAAAATAGAATCCGATAATAATGGATTACTGAAACTTCCTGATAGTTATGACCTCGTCGTTGGTGATACTTTCCAACTTTTCTATAAGGGGATTATAGATACAACACGGTCGGATTTGTATGATGTTCAAGTAATTTGCGATAAAGGCGAAGCACTTGAAAGATTCTACGAAATAACTCCAACCACAGCAGAAACACTCACATTGACAGTAAAACTGTTCAATGCAGAGCATGAACTGATTGAAGTTAAAGATGTATCTTTGATTGTTAATGCAAAAGCATCTTCCCCTGTAAGTCAGAAAAACGTTCTTTGCGTTGGAGATAGTTTAACTGTAAGCGGTGCGTGGGTAAAAGAACTAAAACGCAGACTTACGGGTAATGGTGGAACTCCGTCTGGTGATAATCTTTCAAACATTAATTTCATTGGCACTTGCTCTGCTGATGGAACAAATTATGAGGGATATGGTGGTTGGACATTCTATTCCTATAATACTGCTAATGTAAATTCTGAAAGTAAAGTGATCACTTGCACCCATGATAAAGACGAAGAAGATCAGCACAGCATATACAAAGATGGCACTAATAATAATTGGAAACTTGAAACCATTGAAAGTGGAAGTATTAAAATTATAGCAGTAACAGGAGATGGTTCAACATTCCCATCAACAGGAACTCTCACTTGGGTATCTGGTGGTGTACATCACAGTAATATTGTTTATACGGCATCTCAAAATGCTCCAGGGAATCCGTTTTGGAATAGTTCTGCAAACAAGGTTGACTTTGAAAACTATGCGAACAATCTTGGAGTTTCCTCGATTGATTATGTGCTTGTCCTGCTTGGTTGGAATGATGCTTCAAGTTCATCAACCAATTATAAACAGAATGCACAGACTTTCATTGACAATGTTCATGCAGATTTTCCTGATGCAAAAATAGTCCTTATGGGCATTCAAATTCCTGCGAGGGATGGACTTGCTACAAATTATGGGGCAAGCGGAACTTATGCCGATTATGCGAAACTTGTTGATTATGTTTTCGCTCTTGATAGTTGGTATGTTGACATTGTAAATAACAATACCAATGTATCTTCATTTAATCTATCAGGTCAGTTCGATACAGAGTACAATATGCCAACAAAAATAGTGCAAGTTAACAGTAGGAACTCAGAAACAATCAATCGGCAAAGCAACGGAATTCATCCCGCAACAAGCGGACAATATCAGATTGCAGATGCGGCATATAGATGCATGACAGGATTGCTTTGATGCAATTTAAAGGAAACAATTAATTAGAACGTAAATGATTTAAATGGAGCAATTCATCACTACTGATACACACTAATACACACTGATACACATGGATAAAGCAGACTTCATAGTGGCGAAATAGTGGGTGATGTTTTATAGACCCCGTTCTTCGTAGTCAAGCAGATATAATGTAGCTTTCACGGTGGCGGAATAGGTAGACGCGATCTGGCATAGGCATTACCGAGTGCAATGGTACAGCAGACAGAATGCGCTGTGAGTGAAATCACGGTTACCATGCAAGGTGCGAATCCTTGCCCGTGAAGTTATAAAATGATGAGGTGACGTATGAGATTTGATTGGGATAGTTTTTGCCTTGGCATTTGTACAGGGGTAGTATTTGCGGCGATTGCGACGATTGCTGTGATATGCGTATGCGCCTAATTAAAAAACAAGGGGCATCAATACCCCTTGCTCTTGAGCCACTCGTCCAACGCTTTCTGGATGCACCATGACCGAGGACGCTCTTCCTCTTCCATGAACTTATTCAGACGTTCGACAATAGACGGTGGCAGAGAGATTTGATATCGCTCATATCCTTGCTCTTCAATTCCACGGAGTGAGCGACCACCATTGATGCCCATTGGCAACCACCTCCCACTATCAATATTATACAGTGTGTGTCAATGTGTACTGATACACAACGTGTGTATCGATAAGCAACTTTAGTATGGAGCATTAAGTCACAATTAAAGTTTTCACAAGGCATGGACATTGCGGATGTTACCGACATTAATGTCGGTGACAACACAAACTGCGGCGGCTCAGTTCCAATCTGCTGATGTCTACATCGGCTAAAGTTTTACAACCGCTATTGTAAGATCAAAAAAGATGCACTTTTTAATCTTAGAAAGTGCATCTCATTTTTAAGATCAAGGAAAAACTATGAATGCTTATGATTTTTTCGAAGTTATTGGCAGCACTCTCCGCATCTGGGCAAACCGGCACTGCGAAATCCGAAAGTGTGAGCGTTGCGGAAGAGAGTACAGAAGCAAAGGAAAAGATGACATTGGAGTATGCCCAGAATGTCTTAGAGAAACAACCTTCATTGGGGGACCGCTTGATGACAAATTCAGAAGCTAAAAAACTGTTGTGCGAGTGGTGTCTGTCGCAGGTCGGATATCAAGAGAGCCTTGACGGGTCGAACAAATATGCTGACGGCGTGTGGGATAAAAAGCTGTATGGCTTCGATGCAACAAACGTCCCTTGGTGTGACGTTTTTGTTGATTACGCATTCATTGCTTGCTTCGGCTATGATGCTGCAACGCAGATGACCTACCAGACACCGCACGGATATGCTGCTTGCGCCCTGTCTGCGAAAGCATACGAAGAACACGGCGCACTGTTCAAGAAACCAGAGATCGGAGATCAGATTTTCTTCAACTATGACGGCGGTATCAATCACACCGGCATCGTTGTAGATGTACACGGCGATGATATCACCTGCGTGGAAGGTAATTATTCCAACGGTGTCAGCCTTACAAAATACAACACACGAAACCAGTGGATTATTGCAGGTTACGGAAGACCAGACTGGAACGTTGTGTCTGACGGCGGCTGCTCTGGCGATGCCTGTGACCTTGATATCTTCCCAAAGTTCAAAGTTGAAGATTGGGGCGAGATCGCAAAGAGAATGCCGAAGATCGAGGACGGGTCAATCGGCAATGCTGTGATCGCTCTGCAAGCTATGCTCAACTTCCTTGGTGCTGATCTGGAAGTTGACGGGGAATGTGGACCGCTTACGCTTAAAGAGATAAGAGAGTTTAAAGAGGGAAAGCTATGAATCCAACGGTATTATCCGCTCTGATCGGTGCGGTGTCTGCAATCATCGTTCAGCTGATCGGAGCATGGCAGCAGAAGAAGAAACGAGCAATTGAAGAAGCAATCAAAGAGGAACGGCTTGAAAACCGTCTGAAGAGCATTGAGCAGAAACTTGACACCCACAACGGCTATGCGGAAAAATTGGGAAGCATACAAGCCGACATAGCCGATGTGAAAACGAACATTGCTGTTATGCAGAACGATATCAAGAACCTATACAAGATGGGAGAATAAACATGAAGCTTCCGAATGAAGTATATGACGTTTTGAAGTGGCTTGTACTGTGCGTGATTCCTGCGCTGACAACGTTTTATTGCGTCTGTGACAAGGTTTTCAATTGGGGGTATTCCACCATTGTTGCCGAGATTTCAGCGGCATTCTGCGCTTGTCTTGGTACTATCCTTGGGATCAGCACGGCAGAGTATAACCGGGAGAACAACAAGTAAAAACCTTTACCCAAACCTTTACCCAAATATGTGTAGATTTATGTAGATTTATGTAGGTTTTTGTCATAGGCCAAACAAGGTGCATTTTGGGAAAGTTCCGAAAACAAAGAAAAAACCCTTGAAAGCCGTAACTTTCAAAGGTTTTTGTTGGTGCTCCAGCGGGGGCTCGAACCCCGGACACCCGCCTTAAAAGGGTGGTAAACATACCAATAAAATAAGGGGTTTTGGCACTCACCTTTACCTATTCTTTACCACGGCAGGATTATTTCCTGCCGTTTTTTCTTTTATGTAGGTATTGAGTTTGTCGGCAACATCTTTGCCGGCTTTTTTCTCCCGGATGTGGGTGTATATGTCCTTTGTCACAAGGATGGAAGAATGGCCCATCAGATTCTTAGCTTCAAATTCGCTGATTTGCGCATCTTCAAGCATGGAGGCATATTCATGCCGGAACTGATGCGGTGTCACAAGTGGGTGCCATTTCGTGGATTTGTAGGTGTGTCCGTTGCTTCCTTTGTGTTCCGTGACTTCTGCTTCGGCAAGGCCTACGGATCTACACCAGGCTAACCACTGTTTTCGGAACTGTGTGGCCGTCAGAGGACTTTCACCGCCGAAGACATATCCTTTCTTTCCATCCGGCAAAACGTTCGCCAGAACGTCAAGGAGGGCAACGTCACGCATTCCTGCTTCCGTCTTGGTCCTGTTCTTCACGTCCGGTTGATTGCTTGCATAAGACACAGCTTTGCGGATGTGGATCTGCTTTGCCTCTTTGTCGATGTCCTCCCATTTGAGGGCAAGAAGCTCACCCCTTCGGAGGCCAGTGAAAAGCAGGAAGTATGCAAACAGGCCCATTGTGCTGTCCGGTGTGACCTTTACGATCTGCTCCGCTGTTGGTGGCTCTCTCCGCGTCTTGGAAAGACCTTTCTGCAACGTTACCGATGCACAAGGGTTGAACCGGATCGGAGATCCTGGCTGTGTGATGGCATAGCGGAAGATCATGTTCAGAATATTCAAGGACCTGTGGCAAGTGTCTCTTGCGTACCGTCTGCCGGCAAGGTGATCCATGTATGCTTGAATCATGTCCGGCGTGATGTCTGCTATGTATTCGCCTTCAAAATAGTCCTTGGCGCGGTTGATGTGTGGCCGGTATGATTGCATGGTCTTTTCCTCAATAACGTTCTGGTGCTTTGTCTCCCATTCATCTGCGCACTCTGTGAAGGTCTTCCAGTGCAGTTTATATGAATCAACATCCGTCAGTTTCTTTTTCAATTCCTTTTGTGTCAATGCTGTGATGACCTTTAATTTGCCATCAATCTTGACCTTTTCACACCATCGCTTGTCACTTTGCCGCTGATACATTGCGGTGAATTCTCCCTTCTTTAAAATGTGAAAAAATTGTTAGTTAGTTAAAGAATCCTTTAAATCATTAAAAAGTGATAAAAAATAAAGAAATTAGGCAAAAAGCCATATATTTCTTATGAATTAGTTCTTTACAAATAGAAAAATATATGCTATCATTCATCCATAAAAACAACCCGCTTTAAAGGAGTGAATGTTTGTGAGTACAAAAGAAGAAATTATGGAGCTTGTTATTGATCACCCGGAGATTGCTGACGCTGTAGAAGAAAGAGCGCGTATTCTTTTAGAGACGCAGCGTTCTCATTCGTCAATTGATCAAGCATCTGCTTGAGTTCTACATATTTCTCCTTTTGTCCGTCATCCTCTTGGATGGCGGTTTTTTTATTATCTGAAGGATTCACGACAACATTATCATTTAGCAAATTCATGAAGTCTTTTTCATCCATATTGACCGCTTTTGCAATCTTTTTATATGTCTTCATAGTTGAAGTCATTGGCTTTCCATCGTTTCCAATGCCTTTTTCAATATTTATGATCTGCTGTGGGCTTATACCTGAAAGACTTGCGAAGTATCGGACAGACAAGCCATGCTCTTCACGATATTTTTTTATGAATTCTCCAAGTGTCATATGTCCACTGCCTTTCAATTAGTGTCAACTTTAGTGTACAACAGTTACAAAAGAAAGTCAAGAAAAACCTTGTCCACTTTTGTTGACAGATCTAATAAAAAGTGCTAACATATGACCGTCCAAAAAAGTGGACAGTTAAAAAATAATAGGTGAGGAGGTGAAAACATGATAAAGAACAGACTGAAAGAACTCAGAGAAGAACGTGGAATGTCTCAAGAAAAGTTATCTGATCTGAGCGGCATTTCAAGAACAACACTGAGCAAAATCGAAAACAATGAAGAAGTCAATGTCAACACAAGAACAATAGCAAAACTTGCTGATGTTTTTGATGTAAAACCAAGTGAAATTTTTTTGATGTAAATGTCTACAAAAGTAGACGAGTTACAGAAGAGAAGCGGAGAAAGAGGTGAGAGATGGCAAGAGAATACGAAGAGGAACGTCTGACGGTTGAACGTCTGTGGAATTATTTCCACAAAGACTTCATCACATTGCAGGAACTTGCGATGTATGACGGATGTTGCGTGAGAACCGTTAAGAAGCGGTACGGAATCAGCGGCAGTGGAATTTGTATAACATCGCTTGCCCATCTGAAATGCCAATTGGCAAGGAAATAGAAAGGAGGATCCAAATGGCAATGCTCAGAAAATGCCCATTTTGTGGCGGTAAAGCTGTCATGGACAGCTACAAGCTTGGCAACCAGATCAGATACTATATTCACTGCGGAAACAAAGAACATTGCAGTGTAGCACCGTGTACGCTTGCAAGCCCGTTGAAGATCGAAGTTGCAGACTGGTGGAATGGAGGAAAAGCACTGGATGAAGAACCAAAAAACTATTAAAGGAGGCCACGGAATGAAGAAGGAGCTTACAAAGGCAGAGATCAAGGCCATGCCATACAGTGAACGAATCCGGCGGTATGAAGCCGAGAAGAACGCACTTCTGGCAAGTCTGCATGGTGTGTCGCCTTATAAGATTTCTGATCTTATCAAAGAGATCGCAGACAAGTGGCAGGTATGAAAGTCAGATATCAGTGTGCGGAATGTGGCAGGATCCACATCGGTGATTTTGAACCTTGCCAATGCGGAAGTTGGAGACACATCCCGCTGTATTCCTGCGAATGCTGTGGAGAACTGTTCAAGGCCGATGATCTGATCGCTATGCACTATTGCCGCAAATGCCTGGATAACTTCATGGCTGACCCAGAGAACCTAAAAGCTTATGCACTTGATGACCTGTATTACTTTTCTGATTTCATGTTTTCCAAAGAGCAGAAGAAGACATGAAAAAGAAAAGGCCGTTACCAGTGGACCAGACTGGCAACGGCAGGAACCTATAAACACGGGAAAGTGTTTACCTAACCAGTATAACATGAAAGTGAGGACATAACAATGCTCGATTTTGCAAGATTCATTCGCCTTGCGGCTATTGACAAAGCTCTGATCATCCTGTTCTGCATCTATGCTGTGTGGCTGATCTGCGTGATCTTCCGAAGCAAGCAGAGACGGAAGGCTGTGCGGATCGACTTTGAAGCCATTGCGGAGCGGGTCGCGTCCTGGCTGATCGGCAAGGATGACGAACCATTTGACCCGTCTTGGATGGATGCCGAGAAATGGAGGCAGACAAGGCCGTGAACAGCAAGCTTATAAAATGCAAGTACAACACAGGTGTTGATTGCTCGTCCTGGACAACGGAAGCATCTTCAGCCGAATGCGAGAAGTGTGGATGGCGTGAGAAGGTTTCCAGTGCGCGGCTGAATGCAAAGGGTGTTTACTGGGAGATCCAGAGGAAGAAGTGGAAGCAGCAGCTTCAGCCGCATAAGGTACGCAGAGATCAGGAGGCCGATGATGATCAGAAAGCATAATAAGCCTCCGATTGAAAACTTCATCGGTGAGCGGCTCATGGGGCTGCACAAATACTATTATTTTTCCAAGGCCGGATTCATGCTTCTTAGCGAGCAGCCGGACGGCACAGGGAGAACACCGATCGGTGAGGATCAAAGTCTGTCTTATCTGATCTATATGCACCGTGGCTATTCATTCCATCGTGTCAAGGAGATCTATGATTATTACGGCAAGACCTGTGTTGTGATCATACCTCCAGATGACGGGGAGCTTATCGAATGAAAGCCGGAAGACAAGAGCAAATTGAATTCTGCTTGAATTGCACCCGGCCAGAATGCAACGGGAATGAGTGCAAAGGGCTAAAGGACTACACAGCCGGCATCCATCGGATGGCACCGGAAGACATCGACAGATTGATCATCAGATTCCTGCCATACTGCGACACATGGACTGCACTCAGCGAAGTTGTTAAATGCAACAAGACCACACTCCGGCAGCACGCTATTGCTCTGGGGTTGGATATTTCAAAATTTAGAAAGGGGAAAAATGTATGACATTAGTTGACCTGCATAATGCACTTGGAGATGAGCTTGAGAAGGTAAAAGACTCAGACAAGCTTCCGAAAGAAACGCAAAGAAAAGTAATTGATTCAGCAGCAGTATTTTCGTCACTTGCAAAGCAGATGATCAATAACGCAGACGTTATCCTCAGAGCGCAAAAGCTTGTCTACGACAAGAAGATGCCTAAGACAGCAGCCATTGCTCTTATGATCGATGATGGTGTAAACAATGCCGCCGAAATTACGGGATAATAAAGGACGATACATTGGTGAAAGCACATATACACCAGAGATCGAGCAGTTTATTCTCGACAATTACAAAGGCAACCAGATAGACGATACCCTTGCAAAGGTGAATGAGAAGTTCGGCACAAACTTCAGCAAAGAATCTCTTAAAACTCGTGCTTATAAGCTTGGCTTAACAAGTGGAGTTAATCCAGGTGGATTCAAAGAAGGCATTTCAAACAAAAAGGCAAGCTTTCCGATTGGAACCATTACGTACTCAAATTTTAGTAGTAGTAAAACAGGAGCCAAGCATCTGTATATCAAAGTCAAAGATGAGGTGCGAAAAAACGGTCATGCTAAAGATAACTGGATGCTTTACAAGAATTACGTCTGGGAACAGCACAACGGCAAAATACCAGAAAGACATTTCATTTGGTGTGCTGATGGTGATGAAACAAACTGCGATATATCCAATCTAAGACTTATTCCTTGGAGATATGTACAAGCACTCACAAGGCAAAACAAATGGGTTGGCAAAGGTGCTGCGATGCTTGATGCCGGCATAGCTTGGTGTGATTTGCACTATGCGTTAATAGACAAGGAGAAAAACAATGGCTGAGTACATAGAACTGATAAATAAGCTTCGGCAAGAGGCTGAATGGGAGGCATATTTGCAGCCTCACAGCCAATATGAAACACCAAAACTGCTTTCTGAAGACGCTGATGTCATAGAGAAACTAAGTGGAGAGAGGAAGAATGGCGAGTGGCTTGAAGTCTTTAATGGTTTTGAAACCATATACCATTGCTCCAAGTGTTCAGAAGAACCGTTGACGAAATATGGAACAATGCATGATTATGTACTTTCAGAGTTCTGCCCCAACTGCGGTGCTGATATGAGAGGTGAAACATGAAGGTTAGAGAAGCAATAAATCTATTATGCTATGGGGAAGAATTTTATATCAAAGGTGCTTATAGCGGGAAAATATATCATAAATCCTATGAGAACAAGAAAGAGCATCTTGAAAAATTCCTCGATAAAACCGTCCCAGACACGCCGTTCTTCACAGATGTGTATACGTCAAAGAGAAAATACGGACGAGTATATACTTATCCAGTTATTGGGATTTGGATTAGCGATTACTACCTTTGCCATCCAGAAGAACTGACGGAGAGGGCAGAAACATGAAATATTTGTTCTACATAATTGGAAGTGTTTTAGGCGCTATTGTAGGAACATTAATTTCACATGGTGACCTCTATGCCTTCAAATATTACTTATTGATTTGTATGATTGCCGGGTTATTTGTTAAGTTATCAAATGAGAGGTGAAACATGAGCGAGTGGATTCCTATAACATCAAGACCAATGGATGAAGAAGAACGAGCAGAGTGGTCGGCAAAAATCGGATATGACATTGAATACGAAGATGCCATAATCTATACATCAACGCTCCCGGATGATGGGCAAGAGGTTCTTGTCT